>SWBY01010188.1_pt1 | contig 90791 bp, 73 predicted proteins | sample 4693071 | NCBI WGS metagenome assembly SWBY01 (sample SAMN10267273, study PRJNA491770) | bioreactor metagenome | isolation source: DHS bioreactor inoculated with marine methane seep sediment | place: Japan: Omine Ridge, Nankai Trough | collected 2006-05-06 | reverse complement strand
GACATCTCCGGCCAGGAGGTCGGCGATTCCATACTCAGGTTCAAAACCAAAATATTTGTGGATGGACGGTCTGCGCAGATCCATGTCTACCAGTAGTACTGTATGATTGGCTTCCAATGACAGACTGACCGCGAGATTGGCTGCTACCATGGACTTGCCACCTCCCTTGCAAGGGCTGGTGACTGCTAGCGTGTTGATACCGTCCGCTCTCATCTTTTGAAGGATCTTGGTACGCAAAACTCTGAAGGTATCAGATTGTGGATGGCCTTTTATCCCGGCGACCAGGCGGTTATCCAGCATGGTCTTGGGCGATACAGTTATGGTTTTGGTGTTGGAGTATTGGATGGAGGAGTGTCCCTCATCTTCCGCACCCTCTGCCCGAGCTCTGTCCGAACCTTTGGTGCGCGCCCCATCGGCTATCTTGCGACGCTGTTCCTCTGCCTTGTTCAATGCCTGTTGAATTCTTTCCATCTGGTTATCTCTAATTTAGTAGTAAACCAATCATGCCAAATATCAGATCCGTATCATGCCGTTATTGTTTCAAGCAACCTCAAACCCAAGTCTTCGCATAACAACATACCAGAGGACATCCAGTGGCATTATCAGGAAATGAAACAGTGTTATAACCAATACAACCGCGACTATGCCGGCAACCATCATTTTTTTCCTGATCAAATCTCGCTTATCCCGCTCTGCATCCACCTCTATGTATGGAATGGTAATCAGAGGCGGCTCACCTGTTACCTGCATCAGACCACCAGTATCCTTGATTGCGTCACTCATGGCTTCGGCCACGGCAACTGTCCCCACTCCTCCTGCGAGGGAGAATATAAACCCCAAAAACAGTATGGCCAGCCGATTTGGCTTGGATGGCTTCTCTGGTATTTGCGGCGGCTCGATCAAAGAGAAACGTTCTCCCTTGTTTTCGCGCTCCAACGCTTCGGCCAGTTCCGCCTCCAATTGTTTGGCCTTAACCTCTTTGTATTTACCCATGGCATTATCATAATCGCGACTAAGATCGCGATACTCGCGTTCAACCTGAGGGCTCTTGATCAGACGGGCTTCGAAGTCACGCAACTTCTCTTTTAGCTCAGCCTGCATTTTACGCAACGATTTGAGATCACCTTCTGCCGCATTTAGTTGCGTCTGCAGTTGTATATAGGCTGGATTATCCGGATCAATATCCGAATCTTTTTCTTCCTGCTTTCTGTTTTTCACCACATCCTTCAAAGCCTGCTGCGCCTTTATCAGGGCACGTTCAACCTTCTTTACATCAGGATGCTGCACCGAGTAACGTTCACGCATTGCAACTTCTTTGGTCTTGAGATCTTTTATCTGCATCCTGAGTTCTTCTGCCTCATCCGTGCTACCTACATCCTTACGTAGGGCTGCAATCTCTTTTTTCATCCTTATCACATCCGGGTGTGTAGGTGAATAACTGGATGACAGAGAGACATACTCAGACTGCAACACCTTTAGTCTGTCCTTTGATCCCAGGATGCGTCTACCATCCGTAGAGATCATCTCGGTATTTGGACTTATCTGCGCCAAGGTAGAAGTTAGATATATCTTGCGTTCTTCCAGGGCTCTGAGCTGTTGATCTACACCTCTCAGTTCATTCTCTGAACGCTGCATAAGCTGGATATTGAGTTGCTGCATCTCCGGGAGATTATTTATGTTTCTCTCTTTAAACTCTGCCAGTTTTTTTTCGAGTTCCGCTACCTTCTCTTCCAACTTGGCCGACTCAGTCGCAAGAAAACCGGATGTCTCAATCGCCGATTTGGTGCGGCGCTCAATGTTTGCGTTCAGAAACAGCGAAACAAGTTCGCTGGTTACCTTCTGGGAGGTGCGCGGATTCTTGTTATTGAAGGAGAGAGTAAACGCTATAGTTGCAGTGGTCGGCCTTCCACTACGTGGATCCACCACATCTGCACTTATCATTTCCAGATTGATCTCTTTACGCATATCTTCGACCAATATGGACATACTGGTTGTCTTACGCTCATCTTTATACAGGCCATAACTATCGATAATCTTACTTATGTTATCGGTAGTCATAACTCTCTGGCTGATCATCTGGATGCGTTCGCCCGCATATGAAGTTACTGTAGAGCGAACCAGATCAACCGGGATCTCCTGCTGTTCAATCAAAATGGTAGCCTTTGACTGATATATTGAAGGCAAACCAAACGCCAACAAGATGCTGGCGACCAGTATTACAATAGCCGGTATAATGAGCTGCTTTTTCCGTCTCCCAAGGATGGCCAGGTAGTCACCAAGCCCTTTAATTTCTTCCATTTCTTCCATTTTTTACCCAATTGATTGATCTATTTACCGCCAACCCGGATCCATGATCGAAAGCCCACGAAGCGATAATCCCACGCAGGCCACTCGGAGAATCCAAGGGAGGCATATTGTACGTTTAAAACAACTTAACCGACACTCCATATAGTACATCGGCTGTAACCGCCCGGTTCTTGAACGGTAAACAGAGTTGCAGTATCCATATGGTGTTGAGATCAGACCAAGGTATCAGGAATCAGAGCCTGCCTTGGCCCTTGGCACTGCCCCCTGTTACCTGAGTTATAGATCCATCCATCGGCCCAACGATTCCTTTGGCCAGACATATCTCACGGTGATATAGGCGGCATTGGACTCTGCAATGCCTTCATCTGACGCGGTATTTTCGGACTGCCGGTAGCGATAGGAGCCGGTAATGGTCCACCAGGGGCTGGCCTTCCAACTCAGTTTCGGTTCGACACTGAAATAGGTGCGGTCATTGCTGTCATCCGTTCGGCCCCCACCACTCTCATTCTGCTGTGCTGTGCCACTCAAGCCAAAAGTGGTGCGGGCTGAGAGCTTGCGTTGCAGGGAAAGATTCAGACTAGTCCTTCTGGTCATCTTGCCCTCACCACCGGCACTCTCAGACGAGCTGAGTGAACCACTTAGGGTGGTTAGCTCAAACTTCTTGTTGAAACCCAGGTCTATCATTCTACCCATATCACTGGTCTCTTCTTCCCCACCGCTACCCACGAACTTGGATTCTGTGTAGCTGGGCCCTAACAGCAGGTTTACGCTGAAGGTCTCTGAAAGCATATGATTGAGTCCGAGTTGGATACTGGTTGTGTCAAACTCGGTGCTGCCACTGGTATATAACGATTTGCTCGCCACCGCCTGCAGTGATGTCTGCACCGAAAGCTGGTGTTGCAATGACAAATAGGCAGACTCATATGTATAGTCACTCAAACCTGTGAATTCGGCATCATCATAGGTCACATCCGTATAACCCCCACCAATCCTGAGTGAAGTGCGCTCGGTCAGAGTTCTGTCCCAATATGGGTTCACTGATTTAGTTATCTTAATCTTATTGGTATTTGAGTATCCGCTGAAATCGAATTCACTGGTACGGGTGCTTTCGCGCTGATAATCAGCCCCCAATCCAAACAGGTTAAGATCTGCTCGAATGGCTGATTGCAACCTTAGAAACTGGTTATTTGTATTCAGATAGGCATTATCATCAAACCGCCTGTCTATCATCTTCGCCGTGATACTGACATCACTGACCTCGGTGCGAAAACCCATCGCAGCATCAGCTGTGATATCCGAGGTAAAGGTTTTGATTTCTGAGTTAGTGGAAAGCTGGGTATTATCGTTGTAACCAAGGCGCGCACTTACAGTCGGCTCAAAATACCATTTCTCCGCCACTGCTTGCCCTGGGGCAAAACAGCAGCAGATGAATATGAGGATAAAACTCGGGCGAATCAGTCCATTCGCTTTTGATACTTTAAAAACTGACATATCAGCTTGCGCGCCCATGAAAGAACCCAAGACATCCGCTTGTGTATACCGGCCTGATCAAGGAACTACAACGACATCCCCTGGTTTAAGAACAATGTTTTGCGCCAGATCCTTGCCTTCGACCACACTGTCATAGCGAAACGGTATGGATTTTTGCACACCATTTATACGGCGCAGTATCATGATCTCATCACCGTCAGCAAAAGGATTTAACCCGCCCGCCATACTCAGAGCCTGCATCACATCAACGTTTCGATTTATCAAAAACTCTCCGGGCTTTAGAACCTTGCCAACCACATAGACACGGTTACCCAGCATCTGCTTGAGGCTGACAGTAACTACCGGATCAGGGATATATTTTGCAAGACGGGTGGTTATTTCTTTATTCACATCCTGCACCGTACTATTCTTTGTCTTTACATTTCCAACCAAAGGGAATGAGATACCGCCGTCTGGACGCACCAGCACTTCCCGTTGCAAATCTGGCTCTTTCCATACTGAGACCTCCAGAATATCTCCCGGCTGCAATGAATAACCATTACCTGCCAGCACGCTTGATGACAACAATGTCAGACACAGGCCAATCATCACGGCATGGAGCTGTTTATTTTGCGATCTGGACATAACAATATTCTCCTAATTCACTGGCATGCCAAGCACCAAGAAGAAAAGTAAGTACCTACTTTCATCCATTAGCTACTATCACAACCAGAATATATCTTATACAAACAACTTTAACAAGAAGACTTAACTACCTAACAATACATGATTTTCTTCGGGATATTGCTTTATTTAGACCTAATACATGTTTTCTGTACGCATTTAGATCATAAAGCTATTTTCAGGCAAATATTGCTCTAAGTAGCATCTTGCGACACTACATCACTCACATGGAATAGGGTAGTAATCATGGTTGTTCAGACGCAAAAAAAAGAGGGGTTATCCCCTCTTTTTTGAACCCCTAGTACATCTATTATTTAGGACGTAATTCGCTGTTTCTTTTTGCGGCCCATAACACCGAAGCCGGCCAAAGCAGAAACGAAAAGCAGGATAGCAGGTGGTAATGGCACCTGTGACAGTCTGACCGTATAGTTGAGCGATTTATTATTGTTGGCTGTTCCCACTATTTTCATCCACCAGAAACCGGCAGCAAATGTTTGATTAGTAGGGGAAGTCAATTGATAATTGTGCGGATCGTTACGGGTAATAGTCTCAAATGCGGCACCGCCATAAGTGGCGCTGTCATGAAAGAAACTGATTTCTAGATCCGCATACAACCCCAGTTCTATAAAATCCATAAGCTGCGCTGGATTATTCAAAGCAAACTTGTACCAGTGGGTTGTAACCACAGGTGTTCCTGGTGTTACCATTGGGTCAAGTTGGTCGTTAGCATTACTTATGAAAGTATTATTCTGTTCGCCCGGAGAAGATATCCAATCGGTGCCTATATCTGTATTCACGCCACCTGAGCCATCAAGCCGCCCAATATCAAGGTTACCTATGTAACCCACGTATGTCTCGGCGACAGGTAAAACAAACGCTGCGGACGCAGTCCCAACCAGGCAAGATCCCAGAACAAGTGCGCTTATGATCCTTACAATGATTTTCACATCCTTTCTCCGGTAACAAGCATCAAATCAGCCTGGGGCACAATATAGAACTTCCACAACTGACTAAGATTATCACAAAAAACAAGTCCTATGTAGCCCTGTTTGTAGTACGTATCTCGTAATATTCTCGTCTTCATCACTGGCTAGCAGCGCCATTACGATTTACATAACACCTCACTATGGTCCATATTATGGTCTAGCCGCGAGTAGCCTTGCATCCCTCATTTGAGTAATAAATAGATATTTCAGCGGGAATCAGGGTAGTCGCGTCTGCTAGAGAATTATTTCAATCACTGCGCCCGGACAATAATCACGCCATGCACACCAAGGATAATAAGCAACTAATACAGGCAATCATGTCAGAATCAGGGGTCGGTTTCGGAACCAGCGGCGCCAGGGGTCTGGCAAGAGCAATGACCGACCGGATTTGTTACGCCTACACGATCGCCTTTCTACAGCATCTAGAAGCAACAGCACAACTCAGACAACAGATACACGTAGCCATTGGAGGCGATCTCAGACCAAGCACGCCAAGAATTATACGTGCCGTAGCCAAAGCTGCTACAGATAAGGGGTTTACCGTTCTGAATTGTGGTCTTCTGCCATCACCAGCCCTTGCCCTGTATGGGATACAGGAGGGAGCTGCCTCCATTATGGTTACAGGAAGTCATATCCCGGATGATAGAAATGGCATTAAATTCAATACCCCAAGCGGTGAGATACTGAAGCAGGATGAAGAGTCTATTCGCCAACAGGAGGTCAATCTCCCCGCAACTATTTTTAATGGCGAAGGGCAATTTAACGCCAAACACCCCATGCCCGCCGAAACTGACAGGGCAAAAACAGCTTATATTGACAGATACCTGCGAACTTTTCCGACAGGGTGTCTACAGAGACTGAGGATCGGGGTATATGAACACTCCGGGGTCGCCAGGGATATTCTCAGAGAGATCCTAACAAGCCTAGGGGCGACCGTTATCCGTTTGGGACGTTCAGATTCATTTGTCCCGGTGGATACTGAGGCTATCAGGGCGGAAGATGTTGCGCTGGCTAAAAAGTGGGCAGTCGAACATAGTCTGGACAGCATCGTCTCAACCGATGGCGATGCTGATCGCCCACTGATAAGCGATGAGGCAGGAAATTGGTTGCGAGGCGATATTGCAGGAGTACTCTGCGCCAAGTATCTGGAGGTAAAGAATCTGGCAACCCCGGTCAGTTGCAACTCGGTTGTAGAAAAATGCGGCTGGTTTGACCAGATTGTGCGTACCCGGATAGGTTCTCCCTACGTGATTGAAGCCATGAAACAGATCATATCAGCAGGCGGTAGTTCCGTGGCTGGCTATGAGGCCAATGGTGGCTTCCTTACTGGCGACAAGCTACGAGTTGGCGACTCTATCCTGGAGCCATTGCCAACCCGTGATGCGATGATTGTTATCCTAAGTATCCTTCTGTTTTCACACAAGCAGAAGATCCCTATTTCCAGATTGGTAAATCTGCTGCCCCAACGCTTTACCTTCAGCAACCGACTAAAAGAGTTTCCTACAGCATTAACTACAAAACTACTTCGTCAACTCACTGAAAACAGTGGTGTTAACTTCTCCCGAATTGAGGAGTTGTTTGGGATACATTTTGGGGCGGTCAAAGCCGTAGACCAGACTGACGGCCTTAGGATCACCTTTGAGAACAATGAAGTTGCCCACCTGAGGCCATCTGGCAATGCCCCTGAACTGCGTTGCTACAATGAGGCAGACAGTGAGGATAGGGCGGCTGAGATGAATCGGATCTGCCTGGGATTGCTGGATAAGATGAGGTAGTAACCACTCAGCCCGTCAACAACCTACCTCTCGGTTAATGCGAGTTGCTTTGCCTTAATAATAGGTTTCAGGATATACATGAACACCGTCTTCTGACCGGTTATTATATCCACGACTGCAACCATTCCAGGAATGATGGGCAGTTCTTTACCCCCTCTGGACAGGTGGTTTTTATCTGTTCTTATCATCACCTTGTAATAGGCCTCGCCACGCTCATCCAGCTCTGTATCAATACCAATCTGCTCTAACTTGCCAGCCAGACCGCCATAGACGGAAAAATCATATGCACTGAATTTAACTCGCGCCTTCTGGTTTGGATGCAAAAATGCGATATCAGCTGGCCTTACCCTTGCCTCGACCAGCAGAGTATCATCCAGGGGCACGATCTCCATCAGATCCTCCCCCGGTTTGATTACGCCGCCGATAGTGCTTTTCTTTATCGACTTTACCACGCCCCTGACCTGGGATCGTATCTCAGTCCTGGAAACCTTATCCTCTGCTCCCAGGATTGTCTCTTTTATCCTGGCAAATTCCACATTGCGTTGCGACAGCTCGCCAGCACTGACCGATTTAAAGTGTTGATGCTTCTCCTCTTTGCGGCTTTGCGCCTCATTAATCGCCGACTCCACCCTGGGCAGAGCCAGTTCGGCTGCACTTATCTGCCCCTCCAGATCATTTATCTGTCGTTTTAACCGCAGAAGTTCTATCTTCGGCACTATGGTTTTCTGCACCAGAGGCTCAGTAATATCAAACTCCTCTTGCGTAATTGTGAGACTAGTCCGTAGTTGCTTGAGCTTTCCCAGAAGCTCATCCTTCTCCTGCTTCCTCTGATCCAGTTGCTGACCCAGAATTGCAACCTGGGTTTCCAATTCCGATTTTCTCGCTGCATACAGAGCCAACTGGTCTTTGACGATAGTTGGATGATCCTTCACCATCTCAGGACTGAACTCCAGCGGCGCATCTTCCGCCTCCGCCCTGAGTCTGGCGACTTCACCGATCAGGCTGTAATACCTGGCCCGAATCTCTCCAAAGCTTGAAGAGAAACCGGTATCATCAATTCTCATAATCACCTGCCCCGAAGATACCAACTGCCCTTCAGTCACCAAAATCTCTTTGAGTATCCCGCCCTCGAGGTTTTGTATCACCTGAACATGGGACGAGGGTATTATCTTTCCTTCTGCGTGGGTCACCTCATCCACCACGGCAAACCAGGCCCAAATCGTCGCCACCACAAAAAAAGCCAAGATCAAAAACAGCATGGTCAAGGAGTAAGGGGTTGGTCCCTGCACATTTGCAGCATCAACGTCGGGGGCATAATCAGCGTCTGACCAGTATTTGTCAGAAAATATATCCTCAAATTTATTAGAAACTATATCCTTAGTGTCTGACCAAATTTTGCTAATAAATATATTCACTGACTTTTCGCCCCTTTAGCCATCTGCTCACGGGTCGCAGCCTGCGCCATATTCAATACGTCATCCCTGGACTCATCTTTAATTATTTTGCCGTCACCCAGAATAACCACCCTATTTACCAGAGACAGAAGCGTTGGGCGATGAGTAATCAGAATCATGGTTTTATCTGCCAGGACCGTACCCAGGCGGTGCATAAATAGTTTCTCCGCCTGCATATCCATCATGCTGGTAGGCTCATCCAAAATCAAAATACGCGGGTTTGTGATAAGTGCGCGCGCCAAACCAATAGCTTGGCGCTGCCCACCAGAAAGTGCTTGGCCACGTTCCCCCACAACCCAGTCATAACCCTGCGGATGGCGAGAGACAAACTCATGGACCCCCGCGAGCTTAGCTGCTTCCAGGATCATCGAATCATCCGCAAAGGGAGCACCCATGGCAATGTTGTCACGCACGCTACCCTGAAACAGAATAACCTCCTGCATCACGATACCTATATGGGAACGTACATCCGATGGGTCTATCTGGCGCAGGTCAGTATTATCCAACAACACTGAGCCTTCCGCTGGATCATACAAACCTGAAACCAGGCGTGAGATTGTGGTCTTTCCGGAACCTATAGGTCCGATAAATGCCACCTTCTCACCCGGCTTGATGTGGAACGAAACATCATTAATGGCTGTCACATCACCCCCGGGGTAAGCGAAGGTTACATGGTTAAACTTAATATCCCCCTCAACATCAGGTCGACTAAGAAACATCTTGTTCGGCTCACGTTCAACTGGCAGATGCATTATGTCGTTCAATGAATCTAGAGCCACCATAGCCTGATTATAACGACTCAACAGCATAGCCACTTGACCCAATGGAGCCATGGCCCTGCCGGAGATAATGGTACATGCAATCAGCCCACCCACGGTCATCTCACCCTGGATAATCTGATACACGCCAAGCAGAATCACACCGACGGTTACCAGCTGCATCGCGGTCTGAGAAAAATGTATGCCGACTCCGGCAATCAATCTGGCACCCAGACTGGTCTTTGCCGCACGTCCAACAAATCTTTCCCAGTCACCCTGCATTCGACTCTCTGCACCCAGTGACTTCACAGTCTCAAGTGCCCCGATGGTTTCCAGTATCACTCCATGCTTTTGTGACTTCTGGTCAATCTCTTTACTTATGGCGCGTCGCAACGGCCACTGCAAAATAACCCCTGTAGCAAGAACCAGAGGCACAGCAAGTGCCGGAGCTACCACCACCACACCGCCGATCATATAAATAATAATCAAAAACAGAAAGATGAAAGGAAAATCAACCATAGCTACCATTACGGCGGAGCTAAAAAACTCACGTAATGACTCGAACTCACGCAAGCGATTGGCAAAGGCGCCTGATGATTCCGGCCGCGCATGCAATTTAATATTCAGAACCTGTTCGAAGATCTTGCTGGAGAGAAGTACATCTATCCTCTTGCCGGTGTTATCTACAAAATAAGCGCGCAGTGTTTTCAAAATAAAGTCGAAAAAGATCACGATGGAGACACCTATGGCCAATACCCACAGGGTTTCTTCCGCATGGTTTGGCACCACACGGTCATATACGTTCATGACAAACAAGGGGCTGGCCAGGGCAAATAGATTTATCAGTACCGCTGCAAGTAACACCTGGGAATAGGTTGGCCAGAATTTAGTCAAGGTATCCCAAAACCAGCTGCCTGCCGTTTCTACCTCATCATTCTCGACACGATGTTTAAGTCCGTAGTCGGGTTTTACAAATATTGCATAACCTTCATATAGCTGCTCAATGCTTTCCAAAGGCGCCTTATCCACACCACCACCGGACTGAGGAAACACCACCTCCGCCATCGGCACACCGTTTTCAACGGTCCTATTTAACAGCACACACACATCGCGCTCATTCAGCAACAACACAGCCGGAAGAACCATTTCTGGAATATCTTCAAGCGCGCGTTTATTTACTCGAGCAGAAAGGCCAGCACGTGCGGCAGCCCGCACGAAAAGCCCCGGGGTCAATCTATTATCTTCGAGCGGAAGACCTGACCTTAGTGCATTAACGGAGTGGGGGCGTCCATAGTGTTTGGTAAGTACGACCAGCGCACCCAGTAATGGATCAGCAGCTTCATTATCAACATCCGTTACTGAAACCTGCCAGGAAGCAGATCCCATGGTTCCTTCTGTCGCGGTGTCTGTTGCAGCTTTTTCCGACATCAAAATACGCCTGTGTTTAAATGATTCTATTCGATTATGTCATCGTAAAATAACATTGGCCATGATATCACGGCGATTCAGGCATCATCTCTGCATTAGAACAGCAGGACCGGTTAAAACCTTTTTGATCAAACTGGCCTGACGATTAGTATCTGTCTTGGCAAATACCGATTTCAGCTGTGCCCGAACGGTGTGCAAAGTAACATTTCTCGCTTCAGATATTTCTGCCAGCGTCTCACCATGCACCATCCTCAAAAGCAGTTCAGCTTCCGACTGGGTCAGCTCATATACAGACTTGAGTGTGTCCTCGGAGATATTGAAGAAGCCACCACCATTATCCATAAATATTGCCACACCATGCTCTGCACTTTGTTTGCCGACAGAAACTACCAACATAGTCAAAATGCCATTGTCCTCATCGGTTATCTTGAATGTAAAATTTTCATCTGCACCATCTTCAGATTCATGGGATATATTATGGATAAGACGATGCAGGGCGGAATTTTCATTCGGGTCCTTGACGCAACAACGCTGATCTTTTGATACGTATATACCGCTGCCGTTTACACAGGTCTTCTTGGCCGCTGAATTCATAAACATAACCCGCGCATCCATGTCGGTAAACATTATGCCGAATGGAAGGGCATCCAGTGTCTTGAGGGCCGTTTGCTCATATGCCTTATTGGTTTCAACGCTCCCGGTAGCCGTTTGACGATTTCTGTGAAATCTAGTGATGGCTGACAAAATACTATGTTGTAACTTTGACGGTGTACAATCGACACTGGAGACGACCTCTTCAACACCCCATTTCAACAAGGCCAGGGCGAAATCATGGTCATAATGATCCAGGATTACCACCAGCGGTTTTTGTCTCGCAATACCCTCAGGCAAGCGCAGGCGCTCTAGTCGATCCCAACCGCTTCCCGCCATGAACAAAAGCAATATATCGGACTGACTTAGATCTGTTTCGTGCGCCGCCTGACTACTGCTGCACTGCTCAGTCTGCGTCTGAAATACCATTTGAAAGCGATTATTTTCTGCTGATGAAGCCTTCTCACCTTCCCGCATCTTACCGCCAACACAAAGGACTCTAATCGTTTTATTGTCTTTATTAATATTCACTTATTTTCATCAGATAACACGGTAACCCGCCTCCAATGGTGGTAGTTGCACTCGCGCCCTATTAACTTATGCATCTCACCCACCCATATCGGCCAAAGGATAATAATTCTTGAGCCTGTGACCGAAAAAAGGCGTACCAGGCTGAATAAGCACACCCAATAAAAAACCCCCTCTATCCATGAGATAGAGAGGGCTTTATCATACGGTCCTGCGGTCAATACATGTGCTAGTTACTTGCAGTAGCTTCAATCGAAGTTGTCACCCCAAGTAGTTGACGCAATTTTCCCGTAGTTGCAGTCAGAAGAAACCTTGCATACAAGGCCGAATTCCGGGCCGAAATATACTTTGTTTTGGAGGAAAACAGCTCGTTCTCTGAATCCAGTACATCTAGAAGGTCACGTTGCCCAACCTTGAATGCCTCCCTGTATGTCTCCGTAACCTCTTTATTCGACTTAACCTGCGCCGCGCGAACCTTTGCCTCTTCGTCCTTGCGCTCAATACTACTCCATGCCCTGCGCACCTCCTGCTCTACAGCTCGCTTGGCCTCCGCCAACTGTGACATGCTCTCACTGTAGCGTGCTGCTGCTGCCTTTGCTTTGGACTTATCAGCGCCGCCACGGTACAGGTTCCACTTCATTCGTAGCATGGCAGAAAAGTCTTGATCAATACCACGTGTACCATCAATATTGTCGTTATAGGTACCGCCAAATTCAAAAAATACATTGGGGTAGTTCCCTGACTTGGCTACTGTAATAAGTGCCTTGTCTGCATCCAGCTTTGCCTGAAAACGTTTGATCAGGGGGGTTGTTTCCATAGCAATGCTCACCGCCGCATCTACATTTCTTGGCAACTGCGCATCATTAAACTTTGGTCGAAACACATTTGTCGGCATCTTCCCCACCATGCGGTTGAATTCAACACGAGCATGATCCAGATCCAAACGAACCTCTGCCATACGGGCCTGTGCGCTGGAACGCCTGGACCTGGCCTGCTGAAGATCACCAATACCCAACTGCCCACCGTCTACCCGTTTCTTAACATCGTCCAAGATCTTCTGGTGTACCTTAAGGTTATCTTCTGCCAGACGCAGGATTTCGGTATGCCGCACCACGTCTAGGTAAGCACGCGACACATCAGCGGCGATAGTCTCACCACGATCGCCTATATGGTATCCAGCCCCTCTAAGAAGGGCCTCTTGCTGCTCTATAGCGCCCTCACGATCATAGCCATCAAAGATGGTCTCTCTGAGCATTATTCCAGTCTCTTTGCGATCCAGATAGACATCGCCATTGCCTGCAGAACGGGTTGCGTTGTTGTTGGAAAACTCGTGACCGTAGGCTATCTCAAGATCTATCGTGGGCAAATAACGAGACTTCGCCACACCAAGATCGTTCTCTATCGCCTCTCTCAGGTTGCGTGCCTCCTGTATTGTGGGGTACGAATTCAACGCGGTCTGCACTGAATCCTTGAGAGACTGCGCTACCACTGGGGACGCACCAATCATGGCTATCAAGCCTAACGTCCCTGCCATTAGCCCAACAGTAAATCTGCTAGCGTACATTTTTATTACCCCTCATTCTGTTCCAAACAATTATCCCGAAATATTGCTTTTAGGCTGCCAAACTGCCAACCAGGACCGGTTTCGTGAAGTATCCAACCGATATCCCCATTAACCGTAGGCAAAACCCCTAACACGCATTTATTATTTTTCGTACAACTCAGGACAGGATGATAACATCCTAACACCTCGACCCGATAGAGAAACCAATTCCGGCGTACCACGTTATGAGTAATACGCCAAAAATACAAAAAAAGCAACACAGTAACCGCGCTTTGTATCAAAAAACACTAACTACACGCCGTATCTATCTGTTTTATAATGAAATAGCAGCTATTTTGAGTGCGCACCCACACACAATGCGTGCGCATTCTAAGTGAAATCACACCCTAATTCCAACCCAATTTGGTCAGCATTGCATGAGATCAAGCAATAATCGGCATGAATAAACGTGTGGAGTGAAGACGTTACGGTAAGGGAGTTGGGGTATTGGAGGGTGATTCAGACGAATCTTCAGGACTGGTCCGCTGGAAGATCAATGATAAAAAAATCTGCTCCGAGGGGGGATAAATCCTGCACTTCATGTAGGCCTTGATCAGACTGAGCCGGTGCTTTGTTAGTTGTGACCGACGAGGCGTCAGTCTGACCCTGGACGATATTCAGCATATCGAATAGTGCATCAAGATCTATATTGTCATCTGTATTCTGCATATGCACCTGATCAAGTGTTGGTTACTACCTATAATTCTAACAGAAACAAGATGATACTTTCTGTGAAGTGTGTCGCAGGTATGCAAGGACCCGGCGGCGTAAGCCGCCGGGGTAATGTGTCAATCAGCTCTCATCAACTACCAGATTGCCGCTGGTAGTAAGTCCGGCAACATCAACGCTGGCAGTTCCATCCAGGGTAATGGAAAAGCCGGTTGCACCCGCATGAGCCGCGCCAGAACCATCGCCGATGGTCAGTATGGTGTCGCCGCCGGATGAAGTATCCAGAACCTCACGATCAGCAGAAGCAACACCTAGGGCATCAAACAGGGCATCCAGATTCATGATATCGCCCTCAGCAGCGTTAAAATCAAAAATGGTGTCGTTGCCATCCGTGACTGCATTCTCAAACAAGAACAGATCACGATCGGCTCCACCTGTCAGGTGATCGTCGCCGCCTCGTCCGATCAATACGTCCTGACCGCCATTACCGTAAAGGTCATCGCCGTTATCACCTGAGATAATGATGTCATCACCACCATCACCATTGAGTACACTCCTCCCACCGGGGTTACTCTCTTCAATAGCATCCACAATCACATGCGCACCGTCCGACAACACACCGTCGGTGGCAGTGTAGTCAAACTCACCGTAGGGAACGCCGTCTATTTCAATCCGGGTGTAGTAATCGACCGGGGGGGGTGTCCCGCCTGGCGACGCTGCTACAGAAGGCCCCGTATAAGTTACATTAGTTGCGAAACCCGTACCCACATAGTGCCAACCAGTAGTATCAACTAGATAAGAGATTGAAGCACCAGTAGATATATCTCCCGTAGCGCTTGATATTACTCCCGTATTTGGGTCAACACTGAGGGAACTAACCTCGTTGGTAACGTCCCAGTTGAGATCTTGCCCTGTAACCAGTGGATCACCTCCGCTGGTTACATTTGGATCATCTATCGCCAGTATGACATCGGCGGCATTACCATTCATTCCAGATGTCATGGTGATTGTTTCACCTGCATATAGGTAGATACTTGCACCATCCCAGTCCGTACGGGTCCCCCCACTAGCACTAGGATTAGGCGCAACTGTGTGAAGATTAGTGGCAGCCAGATCCCAGTCCTGACGGGTAACTTTTACTGGTTGTACAAAATCTCCCGACAGGCCATTTTCGTCGGCAAGATCATTCCCCTGGAGCTCGCTAATTGTATCACCATCGTTGTCATAAGGATTTGGAATGGGAATGGGACCTTGATCAAACCTAGCAGTGGTATTGCTGCCACCAAACTCGGTAGAGTCTAGATTACCGTCAGCCGGGGCTGAGTTGACTGCAGTCTCAGGCTCGAAGTTGGATTGCGGCGGGGCGCTTGGGCCCGGATTGTCGACCGAGGTCAGGTCCCAGTCACCACGCGGGTATATGTCGTTATGGCGCAAGGCAACATCGGGGATGTCTATGGGGTTGTCATAGTCACCAGGACCAGCCTGGATGTTGTGGATCACATGGTCGTCAATGGCCTCGAATGGCAGGTCGCCGCCACCGTCGTCCGGTCCGGTCCACCCGGGAAGTTGCTCAAACCCCACCTGATCAGCAAGTGCAATACCGCCAGCATAGGGACCATGCCCAATATCGTCACCCAACAGACCACTAGGATCTGCTACAAATCCAGCGCCTCCGCCATCAGGCCCATCTCCGCCCTGATCGCCTGCCCCAGGGGCAATTAGATCGTAGTTCAGGTTATCAATGAGACTTACTATCTCCTGGCCGGGGATGACCGTGCCATCCTCCAGGGTCAGTGCTGGCGGCGATCCGGCCTGCGCCAAAGGTATATAGTTGGGGAAAACCACCTCGGTGCCATCAGGGAGCTGCACGATCAGATCAGCAGGATTGGCCTCGCCCTGGATAAATTTCAAATCTTCGAACTGCTCCATGCCAGGTATCTGCAATTGCAGCCCCGCGTTCTGTGACACTGTCCCAGCTGTACCGACTTGGCTATTTTGCGCCATCTTGATAATCTCCAGTAACCCACTTGGCAACCCGTCTTCAGGACAGGCCATTAATACTCTAAATACTTAAGAATCAGTCCTACAGTTCTGAAACCATAGACTTCAATATGGGGGTAATTTTTAACCCTGGAGCCTAAATGTACATCACCTATTTGGGCTAAAGCTTGCATCTGGTTGTGCCAATACGAACAAAACCGAACACAAGCAACGGCATCAACCGCATCTATTTCTTGAATTATCAGTAAGTTAACGCGCGCTACCCGTTGCAGTTACGCTTAACCAATTATGTGACCTTCATCACACATCAGACAAGATCACCAGACAGAATCGTCAGGTCAAAGTACAAAAAATCCGACAAACCCCACCTATTCAGGCCTTCCTATATAGTAGCCTTGGGCTCCATCCAGGTGCAGCGACGGTAACATTGCCCAAACCGCCTCAGACTCCACCGCTTCTGCGATCACCTGAATATCCAGCCCATGGGCAATATCTGCCAAGGCCTGGATAAAGAATTGGTGATCCTTATTCTCCTCCAATGTGCGCAGATAGCTGCCATCAATCTTCAGATAGTGCACCTTCATAGATCTGAGGTAAGCCAGCGAACTGAAACTTCGGCCAAAATGATCCAAAGAGAATATCGCCCCGAATCTACCCACCCGCTCTATCAGCTTCTTCAGATCTTGCAGCCTGTTGATAGCGCCATATTCTGGAAGCTCAAAGATAAGACGATTTGCCACATCGACATGCTGAGAAAGAAAATTTTCCAGCCAGGCAGTGAATCCGGCGTCAGACAGTGATTGGGGGGAGAGATTTACCGCGAATTGCGTGTCTGCACCCGGATCGGACGCGAGCTGGTTAACCACCTTATTCACAACCACTTTATCAATCTCAGCTGCTAATCCCACGCTCTCAGCCACCGGCAGAAAAACCCCCGCGGGGATCAGCTCACCGTCATCCGGATCAGGTATACGTACCAACACCTCACTGTGCATGAGTTGCCGCTCCGGGCAGCTCACTACAGGTTGATACAGCAGAGTTATCCTATTCTGCTCCAGCGCCTCTTCAATGAATAATCTCCAATCAGCCGCTCCGCGAACCCTTCTACGATCAAGATTATCCGGCGCGGTAAGCCGCCAGCTATTGGCCCCCATGGTTTGGGCTGAACGCAGGGCCATATCCGCCTCGGAAAATAGCTGCTTCAGGCTTTGACGACCATCAAAATAGGCCGCACCGATGTGCGCCACATCGGGTGAGTCCGGTCGGTCGGTCCCATACAGATTGGCCAAGGCCGCACTTATCTGCTGACACATCCTTTCGGATTCATCCAGGCTACAGTCCTCAACCAGCAGACCAAAATCCGCCCCGGTCAGATGGGCCAAGGAATGCTTGGGAACATCCGCCGTGGTCTTGAGTAGACTCTTAGCCGCCTCCCGCAGCAGCTCATCTCCAGCCTGATAACCCTTCCGGTCGTTGTACTCCTTAAATGATCTCAACTGAACCAGGTAAAACGCCCCCTGGATAAACGCCTCATCCGACTCGATTCGATCAGTGACTATATCCATGAAACGTCGCTTGTTATCCAGGCCGGTAACCGGGTGCTGATACGCCTGTTTCCTCAGCCTGCTGACCAACGACTCCAGCTCGGAAATCATGCGTTGCACCTTTACTGACATACGATTCATCGCCTCCATGATGCGCCGCAGATCAGGGGTTTTCGGTAGATCTTCCAGTACCGGAAACTCGCGATTGCAGATAGAATCCGCCTGCCACTCAATACGTCGTAGCGGCTGCAATATCCAGCGCAGAATCATCATTCCAAACAACAAGACAAACACGGCACTTATCAGAAACCATACCGCTGTGTCCTTGGCGTTGTCCCAAAGCTGTATATACGCGTATCCAGGATGACTCTGGATCACCACCCTGCCAGCCTGGGTCCAGCCCGACATCACGGATGCCTCCTCTATCGGGGTCTCCAGCGAAAACGCCGAGATAAACCATGGGGGTACGCCATCGATTTTCATCGGCAATTCCAGCTTTTTAACCACCTTACCTTCGGCATCCTCGACCACGAGCATACGATAATAACCTCGGTCGAAAATGGCATCGGACATCGAGTCAATACTGGCCTGATCACCATTCGCCATATGCGTGGAGATGGAAAGTCCGAGTGATGTCGCAGCGTCCTGGGCATGTGATCCCAACTGTGCCTCAAGAAAATCCCTGGTGTTGCGCACGCTGGTAAAAAAGGTGCCTATAAATACCAGCAGCAGAAGCACCACCACCAGCATTGCCAATCGACGTGACAAGGTCATCTTTTGTCTCCCTTGTTTCTATTGGTTTTCATTATTACCATTCTCTCGTTTCATTCTGGCCTTTAGATCCTGCCATAGATTAATACGCTCAGAAGTGCCCACGCGCAAACCCAAATCACGGTTTTTCGCCAGCCAAAGGCCGTCACCATTAAAACTGTACACCGGAGCCAGATCTTTGCGCTTGCTTGCGGGAAGGATGCGCTTGTTAATGTTATCCAGCACCAGTGGCACGGCACCGGGGCTTGAGTAATAGGTAAGTACCATATGGGCCTGATTCAACCTCAGGGCCTTGACGTACATAATACGCATCTTGGCATCTGGAACCCCAAGTTCGCGCAGGGTGAAATACTTGGCTATGGAGTAATCCTCACAATCGGCCGCACCCCTGCCCATTGCCTCTATCGGTGTAGCCCAGTAATCAGCCTTACCCCAGAGCTTGATGTCAGAGGTAAACCTGAGCCGATTGAAGAAATTATTCACCACGCCCAGCTTCTCCAACTCACTCTTATCCCGATTCTCCAGCATCAGCCTTTGCCAATTCTGCACCCGTTTTAGCGCCGGAGTGCCGTATTTCTCCTGTACAGCCTGAAGCACCTCGGGGCCAAGGGCTATACCCTCAGCCAGAACCAGAGTTACAGAAAACCAGAGTATCGGAGCGATACCAGACAGCCACGGGCGCCCGTAAGCGGCCCGTGGTCGGCGAAAGAATCTCATTATATCCAATGATAAGGCCACAAATTATTCCTAACCTTTAAACATTATTTCGCCCGAAGATTCTGAAACTTGAGTTTTCCACCCACAGCAATAACACTAAATCAGCCACAAACCGCAAAACTACGCCGCGTGAGGCCTTACCACTACAGCTCTGCCATAGACCAGAAACAAAACCACAGACAGGTGGATTGTTACTACCGAGGCATACAGATAGAATACCCGGTTATTTGAACCAGTCTGGACTAATCTTCATGCGCACATCCCAATTCCCGTTACAAACAGTTAAGGAAACCCCATCCGAGGCGGAGGTTGCCAGCCATCAGCTTATGTTACGGTCCGGCATGATCCGCAAACTGGCATCCGGCCTCTACACCTGGTTGCCACTGGGTCTGCGAGTACTGCGCAAGGTGGAGGCGATCGTTCGAGAGGAGATGAATCGAGCCGGAGGGCTGGAACTGCTGATGCCAACAGTGCAACCGGCGGAGTTGTGGCAGGAATCCGGCCGTTGGGAGAAGTATGGCCCCGAACTGCTTCGCATCAATGACCGGCATAATCGGGAGTTCTGTTTTGGCCCAACCCATGAGGAGATCATCACCGACCTGGCCCGCAATGAACTCCAGAGCTACAAGCAGCTACCGGTCAACTACTATCAGATCCAGACCAAGTTCCGCGATGAGATCAGACCGCGTTTTGGCGTGATGCGCGCACGTGAGTTTCTAATGAAGGATGCCTACTCCTTCCATATTGACCAGAAATCCCTGCAGCAAACCTACGACCTGATGTATCAGGCCTATTCGCGCATCTTCCAACGTTGCGGACTCATGTTCCGAGCAGTGCAGGCAGATAGCGGCAGCATCGGCGGCAACGCATCCCACGAGTTCCATGTATTGGCCGATTCAGGTGAAGACGCCATCGCATTCTCCACCGAGAGCAATTATGCGGCCAATCTGGAATTGGCCGAGGCCATACCTCCGGCTGGAGAGCGTCCTGCCCCACAGCTGGAGGTGCAAACCATAGACACTCCGGGACAGCACAGCATAGAGGAGGTAAGCAGCTTTCTTGCAGTGGATGCAGCCAACTGCCTGAAGACCCTGATCGTACACGGGGCAGAAGAGGGAACCCTGACAGCCCTGGTAGTTCGCGGCGACCATGAACTAAACCCGATCAAGGCCGAGAAACTTGCAACAGTAGCAGCACCACTGACCATGGCCAGTGACCAAGAGATTCAATCTGCCATCGGCTGTTCCGTCGGTTCTATTGGCCCAGTCGGACTAACCATTCCGCTCATCGTCGACCGCAGTGCTGTATTGGCCGCAGACTTTGTCTGTGGTGCCAATGAAGACGGCAAACACCTAACCGGAGTGAACTGGGAACGGGACCTACCGCAACCGCAGATTGCTGATCTGCGCAATGCACAGGAAGGCGACCCCAGCCCGGACGGCAACGGTTCCATCACCATCGCCCGAGGCATCGAGGTTGGACACATATTCCAACTTGGCCAGACCTACAGTGAAGCCATGAATGCCACCGTACTGGATAAAAATGGCCGCGCCCAGGTCATGACCATGGGCTGTTACGGCATAGGTGTATCCCGAGTAGTAGCTGCGGCCATTGAACAAAACCATGACGACAAAGGCATCGCCTGGCCTGGCGCCATCGCACCCTTCCAGGTAGCACTACTGCCCATGAAGATGAACAAGTCGCACCGGGTACGCGAGGCAGTTGAAAAATTATATGATGAACTTACCCAAGCCGGGATTGATGTACTGCTGGATGATCGAGATGTGCGCCCCGGCTTCATGTTTGCGGACATGGAGCTGATCGGCATACCCCATCGCATCGTAGTAGGTGAAAGAGGATTGGATGAAGGTACGGTAGAGTATCGGGGACGCCGGGAAACGGAAAACAGCATGATCGAGATTGAACGCATAGTATCGATGCTACGCGAGCGTCTGAATGCAGAGCTTATTTGACACACAAATTAAATAACAAAAGGCAACAAGAATTATGACAAAAGAAGCAAGCTTTACCCGGGAAGAACTGATCACCTGCGGTAACGGAGAGATGTTTGGTCCCGGTAATGCACAACTACCAACGCCGAATATGCTGATGATGGACCGCATCACTAAAATCACTGATCACACTGGCACCCATGGCAAAGGTGAAATCATAGCGGAACTGGACATCACCCCGGACCTGTGGTTTTTTGAATGCCATTTTCCCGGTGATCCGGTTATGCCCGGCTGCCTGGGGCTGGACGCCATGTGGCAGAGTGTTGGATTCTTTCTGGGCTGGATCGGAAATCCCGGCCATGGTCGCGCCCTGGGTGTAGGCGAGGTGAAATTTACCGGACAAATACTCCCTACCTCAAAACTAGTCACCTATGAAATCAACATGAAACGGGTAATCTCCCGTAAGCTAGTGCTCGGGGTCGGCGATGGTGTAGTAAAGGTTGATGGACGGGTAATCTATACTGCAAATGATCTACGCGTCGGCCTGTTTACATCCACCGACAGCTTTTAAGCACATAGGGTGTGTTCACGGGAGGACTACCAACCAGAAGATAGTCTATGATTAGTGCAAAGCAGACGGCTGGCAAAAAGAAGAGGGATTTTCATACCGTGAATCACCCTGCAATCTTACGATCTTCGACGGCTTTGATCTGCGAAAAGTAGATTAAATAATCCTATGCCGAATGATTTAACGTATATTTCATGCCACAATCAAATTCGTACTGGTAATTGGCACCCTTATCAATAGCGGAATATATGACGATCGCAACGGACAATAACAATTCACCAGCGCAGATATTCAGTCAGCTGCCTGCCGGGTCTGTGAGGATTCTGCAGGTTACCGACACCCATCTTTATGCTGACCCAACACGACGTCTGGCCGGGTTAAACACGGATGAGTCTTTACTGCAGCTTCTAGAAATTGCGAAACAGCGCATCCTACCGGTTGATCTGGTGCTGGTGACAGGCGATCTGGTGCATGACGCAACAGCTAGCGGTTATCAACGGATCAGAGACTACATCCTGACCCTCAACGCCCCAGCCCTCTGTATACCCGGCAACCATGACCTCAACCCGATAATGCAGGAAAATGTAAGCGCTGCCGGTATCGGCACAGATGCAGTTTCCGAGCATGGGGACTGGGTTGTGATAATGCTTGACTCAACCATACCCGGGCAGGTTAAGGGGCACCTAAGCACTGATCAGCTAGAACAGCTTAAATCCGCACTGGACAGTCATCCCAACCGGCATATCCTGGTATCTCTGCATCACCACCCGATATCCCTAGATAGCGCCTGGATCGATAAAATCGCCCTAAATAATCCAGAAGAACTCTTTTCGATTCTGGACAGATACAACAATGTACGCGGACTACTCTGGGGACATGCGCATCAACTCTATGAAGGAGAACGCAAAGGGGTAAAACTAATGGGCAGTCCGTCCACCTGCATCCAGTTCAAGGTTGGCCAGGACAAATTCGGAATCGACCCAGCCCCGCCCGGCCTGCGCTGGCTAGCCCTCCTTCCCGATGGAAAAATAGAGACCGGCGTTGAGTACCTGGAAGATACGCCAGAGGGACTCGATCTAACTACAAAAGGCTACTGACCACCACGGCCGCCCCACATACCAGCGCACAGCATCTATGTATGCTGTATTTACCTGCTATTATAATTAACTGGAATGGTCATGTGCCCCGGCGTGTGTATTTATACATATACACATCGCGCATGCAGGCGCCAGCCAACAACAACCCTCAAGATATATAATAAATAACATGGATATCACTGCCGGGAGAAACGAGCATAATTCACCTTACAATACCCGCAGCTGACAGGATTACCAGCCCTGACACCATAATCAAGTCCAAGCACCTGCGCGCCTGGGCGGACGATCTACCCATCGCCAATCCGCTTGGTACTGCCCAGGAAATATTAGCCTCACTCAAGCTAGTTAACCGGCATCCGGTAAAACCATCCCAACGCAGCGAACTGATGACCATCTACATGAACCCCTTCTGTGGGATCATAGACGTAGCGCGCAAGCATAGCTGTCAAAGCCAACACAGCCAGACCAAGGGGAGCAGCGAGCTGCTTGCATCGGTGGGGGCAATCTGCTCCGAGATGGCCTACGGGTTTAAACACATAGTTATTGCAGAAACCAACCCTGAAATCAAAACCACCCAGGACGAAAACGCATCGCACATACAGCTTGCCATGTACTGCCTGTCTCTAGGCCTGATGTTTGAGATGAGCGCATACCGGCCGGAATCACGCAGCGCCTGGCGTGAGATATTTCAATTACTCATGCGGGCACAACAGTTGGAAGGTGCCAACTTAGTCATAGTGAATCCAACACCGGAAGTGAATTATAAGGTGTCGGTATTAAACACATTCAAGTGCATACTCCTAACCTCCATACTCGATACATCCAGACTCAGTTCGGAAGATATCTGGGCCAGCTATGACTATCTGTCCTGGCACGCCAAGGCCGCCCGACTCATATCGGTGGAACATGCATCGGAACATCCTGGAAACTACATCATGCCCAGGGATGGTCAATTAAAACCGGTCTTATACAATGCGGAAAAACTACCGCCAGACCCCGACAAATATATGCTTTGTGAAACCCACAAACTCAATATCCTGATAAACAGCCACCTGGAGATGCTCTCGACGGATGATTCCACTGTCATCCGTGGCACAGACGGCCTGGATACAGACCACAAGAGACAGATGCTCAGAAAGATGCTGCACATCTGGCACACCAACCCCAAACGTCGCCATCAACGCAAGGATAAGTTTGACCGGCTCTCCTGTGCCTTCGGAGTTGATTGCGCATACTATTTTCTAAAAAAAGGCAGCATGCACAACGCAGAAATAGAAACAAAATATGACCAAAGAGACGCAGCCAGAGACTATCATCTCAAGCGACTACAAGAACCCAAGCTATCCAACAACCTCCATACCTACGAATGCAGACAGGGGGACGTAAGCGCAAGCGGCATAGGAGTCCTGATTTCGGAACAAGATATCGCCAACCTGAAGATAGGTCAGATAGTCGTGGCTGAAAGTGAGATAGGGCACAAGCCAGCTCAGATAAAGATGGGTGTCATCAGAAGGATTATTCATCAGGACCAATCCACCACTCAGGTCGGGATACAATACCTTCCTGGACGGCTGTTTGCAGCCACAGCCCTACCAGAGATCTTTGGCAGGAAGCACGCAGCAGACCTGCAACCATGCCTGCTGCTGGAACTGGGAGAAAATCACCCCAAGGCAATAATAATGCCGCATCTGATGTACCAGGCAAACAGACACTATGTCCTGGACATTGCGGGCGGAGATACCAAGCGGGTAATCGCCGGAAAGCTACTGGAAACCACAGGCTGTTTTGACTGTTTTGAGTACAACGTGCTTGAGCATTGTTAAGCGTACAGCGCCCTACCCAGCTTGGCTGGTGTCGCTCTCACTCCCCGCTAAAAAAAGATCCGTCAGCGGCACCGACATGATCCGATTCTGATCCATCTCCACCTGTTGCAGTATCTTCCAGAATGCCCGTTCCACCTCATCTTCCACGCCCTCTGGCTGTCGTATCCGCGGAAACGAAAACGAACCGGCCCGATACAACTCAAATAGATCCACCTCTGACAGATCCCGGGCCAGGGCCCAGTCACCACCCTCCGTCTTCAATACCAGACTAGCCTTGTGAAGATCCTGCAACAGTGACTCGACATGCTCCACAGAAACCCCCTCCAACTCTCTGGAAAGCAACTTGACAGACAGGGACTCTCCCCCGTGCTGCGCCTGCCACAGTCGTCGCAATAGCCTGAACGCCTGGACGAATCCTGCACGATTCACCCCGCTTTTTGCGATGGACCACTCATCCCGATAGATCCCAAGACAGCAGGTAAATTCTGCCCCCAACAGCGTAACCAGCCATGACAGATACACCCAGACCAGAAAGATAGGAACAGCGACCAAGGCGCCGTATATGGCCTCATAGGTAGGAAAACTGGTCAGATAAAAGGCAAAGCCACGCTTGGCAAGTTCAAACAGTACCGCAGCCAACACACCACCAGCTACTGCGTGACGAATAGGTACACGCCGGTTTGGCACCACCGCATACAACAGGGTAAAGGCCACGGCCGAAGCCAATAACGGGGCAAATCCGAGCAGACGCCGGCCAATCCCGAAGGTATCTGCCGCAGCTGAAAACAGGGGTATAGATACCAGATAGGAGGTCACCGCCATACTCACACCGATCAGTAGCGGACCCAGAGAAAGCACGGACCAGTAGACGATGAACATGCTCAGGGGGCTACGTTTGGACTTTACCCGCCAGATGGTATTAAAGGCCCGATCAATATTCGCCATCAACATCAAGGCCACCACGACCAAGAAGGCAAAACCGGCCCCGGTAAGTTGTGACGCCTTTTGGCTGAACTGCTGAAAATACTGCTGTAACACCTCACCGGAGGCCGGAATAAAGTTGGCAAACACAAAATCCTGTACCTGTTCCGCCACGCGCTCAGAAACCGGAAAGGCAGAAAACACCGCCAGCGTCACCGTCATCAGTGGCACCAGCGATAACAGCGTGGTATAGGTTAGAGACGCCGTGCTCGGCAACCCCTGGTCTTGAATAAAGCGCGCACCCAGCAGTTTGAGAAAATGCCACTGTCTTTGCATCAGTACGGAGATTTTTTCCACGTATGCCACCGACTCCATTTTTTTTATATCCCCAATATGGGTTAGAATCCTGCGATATTCACTTAAACAGTCCAGCAACCACTGCCAGACTCAAATACAGAAACAGCTATATGTTAGCTCCACCAGCATCAAACTTACATCCCAAGGAACCTCTGATTAAGTCCATGATAGCCGATAATGATTAAACAATTCCCTCTAACGCTAGGTCTGAAACAATCTGTGACCCTGGACAATTTCATCCAGGGCGACAACTCTCAGGCAATATCAGAGATACGCAACTGCACCGAAGACAGACATGGAAATTACCTCTATCTGTGGGGACTAACTGGCACGGGCAAGACCCATCTGACAACAGCAGCAGCCAAGGCTGCCGATGAGAACGGCCACGCTGCCGCCTACATACCGCTGTCACGTGCGCCCGAACTATCCCCGGAGATGCTCACCAACATTGAACATATGGATCTGGTCTGTCTGGATGATATCCATAGCATCGCTGGCAATCCGGTCTGGGAAGAGGCCCTGTTCCACCTGTTCAACCGCACACGGGAACAGGCGACAAACCTGATCGTAACCGCAGACTGCGGGCCATCCACGCTGCAACTTGATCTACCTGATCTGATTTCCCGTCTCGCGTCCGGGGTCAGCTATCGGCTGTCGCCCCTGGATGATGCTACCAAGATGGAACTATTGGTGGACCGGGCCAAAAAACGTGGCATGGAGCTGACACCAGACACCGCCAACTACATATTGAAAAACTACTCGCGGGATACTGCAGCGCTCCTGGGATTTCTGGAGCAACTGGACCACGCCTCCCTGGCAGCCCAACGCAAACTGACCATTCCGTTCGTCCGCGCCCTGATCACAGCGGAAAACCAATAGACTAAGAGCGTCTGTTATGGTCTGCAGCGCGCCTGCTCCAGACAAACACATAGTTAACCCCACTTAGGGTAGTGGTCAAAAAAGTCAGCCAAATCAATCCTTGCATCACCAACGCAGGCATAGACACAAACCCCTGATCCAGAACTACAACAAGTACCAACACGATCTGAACCACCGTATTAAACTTGCTCAGAAGCGTGGGCGCAGCATCCAGCTCAGCCACCTGGAAGTTATACACAAAGGCGCCAGTAATGATCACCAGATCCCGCAGTATGACTATGAACACCAGCCAGGTGGGAAGCAGTTCCAACCAGCCCAGAGAGAGTATGGACAGGACCAGCAGAATCTTGTCTGCCAGCGGATCAAGCAGTCCACCCAGGCGACTCTCCCAGCCGTAGTGTTTGGCCAAGTATCCGTCAAGACCATCAGACACCCCGGCAAGGGCGAAAAGGATCAGCGCAATACCGAAATTATGTTGCAGCAGCATCCAAACCACAGGAATAGACAGAAAGATCCGCAATATGCTGATCAGGTTTGGAATATCTCTATATTGCATCTAAATTCAGAATCCAAGTTATGTATTATTTAGTTGAACCAGACCGGCAGTATTTTGGGAACCTGATAATAAAACAGGGCTGCACGATAATAAACCGACCAATCAACAGGTGTAAATGTAGTTCAGGCCACAAAATTATCACAACGATGTTTGCCAATATCATGACCATACCATCAATCTTTGGTTTTCCTGCCCCCAATAAGATTGGTAGAATCCCGCTACTCCCACAAACACACCCATACCTCAGGCCAGGAGCCGGTTAATGACTCATGACAGCAACAACGATGCCCCAACGTCCATAAGCTACCGCGATGCGGGGGTAGATATTGACGCCGGCAACACCCTGGTAGAACGGATAAAACCTATCGTAAAAGAGACCTTCAGGCCCGGAGTGGTAACCGGCCTTGGAGGCTTTGGCGCCCTGTTTGAACTGCCCCTGGACCGCTACCAAGCGCCGATATTGGTATCCGGCACCGACGGCGTTGGCACCAAACTTAAGCTAGCCCTGGAGATGAAGTGCCACGACACTATCGGCATAGACCTAGTGGCAATGTGCGTCAACGACATCATCGTAACCGGGGCTGAGCCACTCTTCTTCCTGGATTACTACGCCAGCGGCAAGCTGGATGTAGACGTAGCAGTGGATGTGGTCAGGGGGATCGCCCAGGGTTGCAAACTCTCCGGCGCGGCACTGACCGGTGGTGAGACCGCTGAAATGCCCGGCATGTACGGCGAAGGCGATTATGATCTGGCCGGATTCTGTGTAGGCATCGTAGAAAAATCCCGGATCATAGAGCCAAGCCGGGTAAAGCCGGGTGACGTGCTGATTGGTATGGCCTCCTCCGGGCCCCACTCCAACGGCTACTCTCTGGTAAGAAAGATACTGGAGGTTTCCAATACCGACCTACAGCAACCATTCGATGGAACCACCCTGGGTGAGGCCCTGCTGGCCCCAACCCACATCTATGTAAAACCACTGCTAGAACTGCACAACAAGATAGATATCCACGCCCTGGCTCATATCACCGGCGGCGGCCTTCCCGAGAACCTGCCACGGGTGTTACCAGATGACACCAAGGCAGTGATCTATACCGACTCCTGGGAGAGGCCTGAGATATTCAAATGGCTGCAACAGGCAGGCAATGTACAAGAGTCCGAGATGCTGCGCACCTTCAACTGCGGGGTCGGCATGGTGCTATGCCTGTCCGAACAGGATGCAGAGACAGCCATGGACAGCCTGACTCAGGCGGGTGAAAAGGTTTGGCGCCTCGGTCAGATAGAGCAGTCATCCGGCGCACCTGAGGTTGTTGTGACAGCCGGAACCGGGGCATGACCGCTAGACTCCCACTGGTAGTTCTGATCTCCGGCAGCGGCAGCAACCTACAGGCCATCATCGATGCTGCCAGCGCTGACCTGCCGGTGGATATACGTGCCGTCATCAGCAACAAGAGCGATGCCTACGGCCTGGAACGTGCGCGTCAGGCTGGCATAGAGACCCGCGTGTTAAGTCACCGGGACTTCAGCGACCGCGACAGCTATGACCTGGCCCTGGGTGATCTGATCGATGAGTATCAGCCAGGGCTGGTTATCCTGGCCGGGTTCATGCGCATACTGACCCCAGCGCTGGTAAGCCGCTTCCACGGCCGCATGTTTAACATCCACCCATCTCTGCTACCCAAGTTTCGCGGCCTGCACACCCACCAACGGGCCATTGAGGAGGGCGAAACCATACACGGCGCCAGCGCCCACTTCGTTACCGAAGAGTTGGACGGCGGCCCCATCATCCTCCAGGCCAGGGTACCGGTGCTGGCCGAAGACACCCCGGACACACTTGCAGCCAGGGTACTGACGCAAGAGCACATCATCTACCCCGCAGCAATTCGTATGTTTGCCGAGGGTTCTCTGCGGCTGGAGGGAGAGCGTGTTCACCATAACGGCCAACCGCTGGCAGCGCCCATAATCCTCAATCCAGAGGTGCTCGCACAGTAATGCTTCGGAAACGCCACACTGGAATGTCGCTGTTTGCCATATGGATATGTCTCATATCCGTTGGACCAGTCCTATCCGCCAACGCCTCCCCTGCACTACAACCATTCACCGCGCAATATCAACTCAATCGCGGACGAATGATCATCGGCAAGGTGACCACAACCCTGCGGGTCGATACAAATGGCAACTACATCTATAGATCGGTGACCGTACCGGTAGGCATAGTGGCCGCATTCAGTAAGGACGAGATCACCGAGGAGAGCCGTGGCACCATCCATGGACAGCAGGTAATCCCATCCAGTTACTATTACAACCATAAAAGAAAGAAACGCCCCAAGCTCAGGAGAATCGAATTCGACTGGGACAAAAACCGGGCAACCGGTACGGCAGCGACACCACCATGGAGCATGGATATAGCCAAGGGCGCGCAGGACAGTTCCAGCAGGATGCTGGCTATGATGTTGCAGCTGGATTCAGGCACCAAGGATGTGGAGCTGAATGTGATCGACCGCAACAAACTAAAAACATACCGGATTGACCAAGTCAGAAAAGAGCAGATTGCTGTCGGCAACAGTAAATACGACACCGTACAACTACAAGAGGTAAGGGCGGGGAAACCAGCGACCGCCAGGTTCTGGCTTGCGCCCAAGCTCAACTACCTGCCGGTAAAGGTGGAGAAAATTGAAAAGAAGGAGACCTTCACCATGACCCTGAGCAAATTCACCCAGGGCCAACCAGAATCCCTGCCAACTACAGACCAAGCCTCGGCCAATTAACCGACCACGTCTTATAGAATACGGCTCAGTACCCGCTTAAAGAAGCCGCCCGGGGCTATGGTAATCTGGGCATTCTCCACATCTATGTCGTCTAGGTCGTACTCCGTCACCTCCACCCCGGACTCGGCATACATCTCGCGGGACAGGGTAAGGTCATCGGCCCAGCGTGAGAGAAAATCTTCGCTTGGTGCAATATACACCACACGCCCCACCTCTTCCTGGATCAGCTTGGAGGCGCAGCGGGGACAGGGCGGATGGGTCACAAATACGGTGCAATCGCTGATGTCGCGCTTGGCGAAGATCATGGCATTCTCTTCGGCATGGATGGTGAGATTCAGCTTTCGTTCTCGGTCCTTCAGGCGTTCCGGCGCATCCACCACTCCGGCGGCAAAGCCGTTATAGCCCAGTGATATTATCCGGTTGCCGTCAGTGATTACCGCCCCAACCTGGGACGAAGGATCCTTGCTCCAGGCTGAAATGTGGGCCGCCAGCCCCAGGAAACGTGTATCCCATTTTTTACTCATTGTCTCTCATCCACTTATGTCTGTTTCCGAGCATTCTAATGGAAACCGAGCACAGCTAATACCCCAACAAAGATGCTATTTGCTATCCTTAATCAAGGAAATAGGGTTGAGGCTAACAGTGGCCACAGAACAGAAAGGTATTAATTATTTGCGCAGGGAGAAAACAGTGAAAACAAGATTTTTGGCAATTTTATCTGTAGTGGTGATTGCAGGCATAGGATTACTGCCCGAAGACAGCATGGCCGAATATCCTGCGTCAGCCAATGGCAAATACCAAAATCTTGTTCAAAAACTCCGTTGTCCTTCTGACAAGGCCAAATACGGCAGGTATAGAGATTACGGTTACTGGGGCGGCGGAGCCTGGTGCGGACAACTAGGCCAGCCCGGTTATTGGGTTTGGGTCTATCCCAACTGGTATATATGGGCAGACAAAGGCATCCCGGCTACGGCATCGGCTAATGGCAAGTACACAAATCTATTACAAACCTTAGCCTGCCCTAAAGACAGGAGTAGGTACGGCAGATATTCAGATTACGGTTACTGGGGTGGCGGGGCCTGGTGCGGACAACAGGGCCAACCCGGTTATTGGGTTTGGGTCGAGCCTAACTGGTATATATGGGGGAGTAAGAAATAGTCCTGGATTTGGCAAAAAGGAATGGAGAGAACACAAATTTATCAGCTATAAACTGACTGCAAAATAAAGGAGTGTCTCAGTTTGAAATTTAACCTATTTCTCTATTTCTTTTTTTTACATGCGGTTACGATTGGTGTTGGCACAGCAGTAAGGCGGAGAGGGGATTATTCCCTCCGCCCTTTTTATCTGCTGGAACAACTTCACCGCAGTGTCTTACTCACCGCTTCTTTGCACAGTCCGGGTCTTTTTTCTTTCTGCAATCAGGATCGCAGCGGCCGTCCCTGACTTTGTCGCAATATCCATCTTTTCCTCCCGAAGGACAATCGCGCCTGCAATTCTCGTAATTTTCACCTATACGATAGTCAGTGATATTGGAGATGGGTACACATTTCCCGTCACCGCACGCACTGCGGCAATCTGGGTCTAATGCCTTTTTGCAGTCCGGATCACATCGACCATCCTTCACCTTGTCACAGTACCCGTCTTTTCTTCCAGAGGGGCAGTCCTTGGGGCAATTGGCATGGTTTTCTTTAGTATTACAAACACGGTTTCCACATTTGCCCTTACAGTCCGGATCCACGCCTTGACGACAATCGGGATCACAAATGCCGTCTACACGCTTCAAGCATAACCCGTCCTTCTTGTTCATCGGGCAGTCCTGCGGACAGGTCAGATAGTTTTCCGTCTTGTCGCAACGCTTGTTTCTGTTGCAGAAATTCAAGGTTCTAGAATAGAGCGTTTTCTTTCCCTGGCGTAACGCTATTTTTCGGGCGGCAGAGGTGTAGGGTATTTTTAAATGAACTGGGACTTTCGCATACTTTATGTCTGAGTAGTCTTTCCCCTCGTAAACAGGTCCGTTGTAATCAAAGTGGACATTAAAAGACCTGCTCCAAATAATTTTTCCGCTCTTATTGGATACGGAAAACGTATAGTCCTTCCCGCGCTGCCCATGTTTTGTTGGTCTTCCCGTGGTGAGGATTATGCCTTCTTCCTCGACTTTACCATTTCGATAGACTGAGAGTCTCACATCCATAATACGTTTTGATATGGGCTTCTCCGGAGAATGGCAATTGAGATCTGCAATGCCGGCAAAATGATCAACACTGTGCTGGTCAAATCCACGCGTACCGGGAAACCTGGTTTCGGCGTTGGCATAGGACATGATGGCCACACCGCCTACGCTGTTGTGGTTCCCACGGCAGCAGATACCATAATCGACGTCAGTGCAACTGCTCCAAAAGGCAGTATTGCAACACGGCGCCCCGCTTGAGTCGTTTGAACCATCAGCAGGACAGTCGCAGGAATGGGGAGCGCTTTCAGCATGCAGGTAATTGATGTCACCGCTAGTTGTGCCGTCACCTCCCGTGTCTCCGCAACCGCCTTGATCGCCATCACTGCATCTGCAATCCGTCGACCCTGCCGCGTTACTGCAGTATTCGTCCCCTAAACCGTAAATGTGGCCGATTTCATGGGCTGTAACAGAATCGTGGTCGGTTTCAGACCAGATCGCATAGAAACCGTTGCTGCAGCCTGCCGTAGGAGGGCAAGGAGAGTCTTCTGTGAGACCGACGATGATATCGTAGTCCCAAGCATCTATTCCAAGCGACATGACAAAAGGCTGAATGGTGCCGACACCGCAACTTCCCCCAGCGGTACAGGTAAACGTACTAAAGTTCTCTGTCGCTACATCCAGTTTTGCTATGGCGACCTTCTCGGGGCATGCGCTAAGGGGGATAGCATCCACGAAGAACCCAATCTGGGTATCGGCTTGTGTGTCGAAGGCCTCCTGCGTATTGGTCCAGTTCAAGGGAACGAACAGCGCCTTGAGATAGGGCTCGGAGGCGATCACAATATCGGCATATCCCGCAGGAGAGGAGGACGGCCAATGATAGCCAACAGGCTGACATGGGGCTTCCCCGTCAGGAAACGAAAATCTAAAGCCCACGGTATCGCCTGCGTTTAAACTAAAATCATGGGAGTCATCTGCGGAATTCAGAGGATGACGGTATTCGAAAGTGTAATCGCCGACGCCGTCTGGTACTGGATTCGTATGGGTGACGGCGCCAACGATATCGTTGGTCCCGCCATTGGAATCATCGCTGTATGACCAACCGTTCACACCATTCGGATTGTAGGTGTCCAGAAATACGGTATTGTCAAACCGGATCGCGATACCATCCTCACCTACATCAGTAACTCCGTTGTTGTTGTTATCAAAATAGAAGTTGGCAAAATCATGGTACATCTCAGCTAGGTTTGAATACTCTTCATCTCGCACCACCGCTGCCAGGTATAGATAGGTGTCGTCGTTTTTAACGTACAGGGTGACGTCGTGTGATTCACTGCAATAACTAAGTGTAAAATCTGCCACAGCAGCATCGACCCACTCCCCCGTCGAAATGACGCCATCAATAGTTGGAGTGGTTATTGACCATGCGGATAGGACATCACCGGAATGTCCCAAAGACGGAGGTGTTTGAAATATGGTGAATATGGTTATCAGGGATATGGCGAGAACGTTTTTCCATGAACGGTTAGGCATAGCACGAACCTCCGATGTTTGTGACTCTTGTCTCTTATGATAATGAAAGCCTGCTTTAATATTCCCTGTCTCCGCCAATAAAGTAGAGCAGCAGTTTTTCTTTATAACTCTGCGGGAGAATAGGTGTAACCATGCAATAGTGTGATATCCATCATGTATTGGGGCGATCCAAACGCCATCTAGTATTCCGCATAGATAACGAGGTAGTTATTATAATATATAGCGAAACACGCAAAAAGGAAGTGTAGTCAGCAAATTATTCAGACTACATCATTCAGTAAACAAAGAATGAAGTTCATTGTATTATTACGAAAACAGGAGGTTGGTCGTGAAAAGAAGCACATTACTCCTAACTATTATTATCCTGTCCTGGGTAAGCAGTTCCGAAGCCGCTAGAATCGCATGCAGTACCTATGACGATTACAGCACTCGTTATACTGCAGTCTGCAACACTGATACCGGTGTTGTTGAACCAATACATATCCCCACCATTCGTACTTTTGCAAGCGACGGTACTATGTACGCTGCTAATGCAGAATTACATTGGCCGTCAGAAGAGGGTGGCCAATGTCGTTTTGTTCAACGCATTTCGCGTCTTGATGGACATCCGTTGGTTCCTGAACGACTGGTCTGGACTACTGTTTATGAGGAAGAATATACCTATGATAAGTGGCTAGATGGCGAAAATTTAGTCTGTTATGTGACGGGCAGTGTTTATGGAAGTGTTTACTTTCGAGATTTAGAAGTAAGAGATATTGATGGCAGTGGTAATCACCGCCTGTACGTCAGCAATGCCTGCGGTACCTGTGATACAAAACGGATTTATTATATTAACGCTGACGGGACGGGAGATAAAACCCTCTACTATGATCTCTCGTCTGCTCCTATTGGTGTTGCATCCTGTGGAGGGCATTTGACACCTTATTGGGCAGGTAATTTCAACTTCGATAACGATAATAACCTTTACATAAGTAGCGGGAATCACGTTCCGGCAGCGATATTTAGGGTAAGTGGTGCGAGTCTGGATGAAATAACTGGGGTTCCGGAACAGATCTTTGAACACACCAGGTCTGGAATAATGGATTTTGTTTTTGAAAATGATAACGTTTTCTATTTTCACGGTATACGTAACCCATGGATCGCACGGGGCAACCTGGAGACAGGTGCATATGATCTTGTTTTTACCAATCCAAGTGGATCAAATATTACTGATTTAATAAAAGTTATACCTGAGGAGGGTTCCGAAAGTGGAAGCGCACGCGAACCCTTTTCTGGGCCTATGCGTGGCTCAGCACGTATTCCAGGTTTATCAGCACCCTCCAGCAAGATGGAAAGGCGGCCACCTCGTCGCTCTGATTTGCTGATCAAAGAAATAGAAATAGGCATCCCCATCAAGCTCTCCAATAAAACACTGATAAGATTACCGGTACGAATCACTATAAAAAATAGCGGAAAGGATATGTCTGGTTTCGTTAATGTCGCTGTTTCAATAAAAGCAGCTGGCTCAAAGCAGGAGATACCAGCCGTTTTTTCAGTGGCAGGGCAAAAAGAACCATACCAAGGCCTTAAGCATGGCTTGGCCTTTCAACAGGATGTGTCTTTAGCAGGATTTGTTGAGTTTTCTCAAGCAAAAATGAGTACACAAGCCAAATCCAGCATCACATTATTGGCACGTATCAGTGGTTGCTCCAATAGCCCTAAACAAAAGGGGAAAAAATGTGTATTGAAAGAGATGAACAAATCCAACAACCTTAAGATGCTAGCTGTTGACCTTTTTCAAACAGTTAAGCCCAAGCAAAATTAATAAATTAGGCTTGGCCTCCCCCATTAGCGCAAATACTCCATTTGAAAAATCTTGGGGGAGATGGGGGGAGGTAAAGATCCCGGTTTTTTATCAGCCTACAAAAAAACAATAACCCCGGGAAGAGGTTATCTTCCCGGGGTTATACTCAGCAAAAAACTAGCGCTAATTATTCTGGATCACAATGTTCGGAAACTTAGCGGCATAGTTCTTGGCCTGCAGTGATAGCTTAGCTGCTGTCTTGCGGGCAATCTCCCGGTATATCTGAGAGATGCGGTGTTCCGGCTCCGCAACCACCGTGGGTTTACCGCCATCGGTCTCCACACGGATGCGGATATCCAGCGGCAGGGCGCCGAGGAAATCCACCCCGTACTGCTCAGCCATAAGGGAACCACCACCTTGGCCGAAGATATGCTCTTCGTGCTTACACTCAGAACAGATGTGGATACTCATGTTTTCCACGATACCCAAGATAGGCACCTCGACCTTCTCGAACATCTTGAAGCCCTTACGAGCATCCAACAGCGCTATATCCTGGGGGGTAGTCACGATTATCGCACCGGATACCGGCACCTTCTGAGCCAGGGTCAGCTGAGTATCACCGGTGCCAGGCGGCAGATCTATCACCAGATAATCCAGACTATCCCAGTTGGTGTCGTTAAGCAGTTGCTCCAGGGCCTGGGTAACCATGGGACCGCGCCAGATCATCGGGGTCTCTTCATCTACCAGAAACCCTATGGACATGGCCTGTATGCCGTAGTTTTCCATCGGCTCCAGGGTCTTGCCATCCTTGGATTCCGGCTGCCCCGAGATGCCAAGCATGCGTGGTTGGGACGGACCATAGATGTCAGCGTCCAGCAGACCCACCTTTGCTCCCTCGGCAGCAAGCGCCAGGGCCAGATTTACTGCGGTGGTAGATTTACCCACCCCACCCTTACCCGATGCAACGGCGATAATGTTCTTCACATTGTCGATCGGCTTGAGTGACTTCTGTACCGAGTGGGCATCAACCTTCCAACTCAGATCAACCTCAACGGAACCTACGCCTGCAACCGCTGCAACCTTCTCTTTTACCGCAGCAACGATTTCATCGAGAACACTATCAGCCGGAAAACCCAGCTCTAGGGTCACCTTCACATTACCTCCATCGATTGCCACATCCTTGATGGCCTTGGCCTCAACCAGATTAGTCTCCAGGTGGGGTTCGATGTAGCCCTTGATTGCCTCTTCTACCTGCTCGCGTGTCAGTTCAGACATGATACTTAATTCTCCTGCTAACCAGCCGTGACTGGCATATATTTAGAGTATTACCATAAAAACATGAGGGCCAGTCTACACCAACCCCACGCCATTTCCCAACCAGAATAGTTGGTTTTATCCAAATCTCTACCTATCCCTAGTTCACCTTACTCAAATGAATAAATTCCGAAGCCCGATGTTCGTAACGGATGATATGTGGAATAATTGCGCGCTTACAGTTCCATCCACAATTGCCGTGAAATACTGGAAAAATGAACAACGAACAACGAAATATACTGGTAACCAGCGCCCTGCCCTACGCTAATGGCCCCATCCACATCGGTCATCTGGTGGAATATCTACAAACCGATATATGGGTACGCTTTCAGAAAATGCGAGGGCATCGATGCATTTATGTCTGCGCCGATGACGCCCACGGCACCCCCATAATGCTGCGTGCGCGCCAGGATGGAGTAGATCCGGAAGATCTAATCGCCCGGGTTGCCAAGGAGCATCAGGCTGATTTTGCTGAGTTCAAGGTGGGTTTTGACAACTACCACTCTACCCATTCAGAAGAGAACAGGGAGTGCTCTGCCCTGATCTATGAACGCAACCGTGACAAAGGCCATATCAATAAGCGCGTCATCACCCAGGCCTATGACCCGGTAGAAAACATGTTCCTGCCTGATCGCTTTATCAAGGGCGAGTGCCCCAAGTGCGGTGCTGTAGATCAGTATGGCGATAACTGCGAGGCGTGCGGTGCCAGCTATTCTCCCAGCGAACTGAAGAATCCGGTCTCGGCGATATCTGGAGCCACTCCGGTGGATAAGGAGTCAGAGCACTACTTCTTCAAACTGGGCGACTTTGAGGAGATGCTGAAAAAATGGACCAAGGGCGGACATATACAGAGTGAGGTCTCGAACAAGCTGGACGAATGGTTCGAGTCCGGGTTGCAGGAGTGGGACATCTCCCGCGACGCCCCCTATTTTGGATTTGAGATACCGGACCACCCAGGCAAATTCTTCTACGTCTGGATGGACGCCCCCATCGGCTACATGGCCAGTTTTAAGAACCTCTGTGAGCGCACAGAGGGACTTGAATTCGATGACTTTTGGGGTCCGGACTCCAGCGCTGAGCTATACCATTTCATCGGCAAGGACATCATCTACTTCCATGCCCTGTTCTGGCCTGCGATGCTGCACGGAGCCAACTTCCGCACCCCCAGCGCCATATTCTCTCACGGCTTTTTGACCGTGGATGGCCAGAAGATGTCCAAATCACGCGGCACCTTCATCAAGGCCCGCACCTATCTGGATCACCTGAATCCAGAATACCTGCGCTACTACTTCGCAGCCAAACTAGGCTCTGGGATTGAGGACATCGACCTGAATCTGGAGGATTTCTCCGCTAGGGTAAACTCCGACCTGGTGGGCAAGGTAGTGAACATAGCCAGCCGGTGCGCCGGCTTCATCAAGAAGAAATTCAACGGCACCCTGTCCGAGCAGATCGCAGAACAGGCCCTGTTTGACCAGTTTGTAGCTGCGGGCGACTCCATCGCTGAGCGCTACGAGAGGCGCGAGTTCGGCCATGCTGTGCGTGAAATCATGGCCCTGGCCGATCGTGCCAACCAGTATATCGACGAGAAGAAGCCGTGGGTCATTGCAAAGGAAGAGGGGAAAGAGCAGGAACTGCATCAGGTCTGTTCTATGGGCATCAATCTGTTCCGTATCCTGATCGGCTACTTGCGTCCTATCCTGCCAGTCACTGCAGAGAAGTCTGAGGCCTTTTTGCAAATAGCCCCAATGAATTGGGATGATCTGAGGCAGCCCCTTAGCGGACACGCCATCGCCAAATTCAAACCACTCATGACCCGGGTGGAACAAACACAGATAGAGGCAATGATGAACGATTCCAAAGACGATCTGTCTGCCCAGACTCAAACAGAACAGACCAAGTCAAGTGGACCGCTGGCAGAAAACCCGATTGCCGATGAGATCGAATTCGGCGATTTCGCCAAGCTGGATCTGCGGGTGGTGAAGATCGTCAAGGCGGAACATGTGGAGGGCGCGGACAAACTACTGCAACTCACCCTGGATCTGGGTGGAGAGACCCGCAACGTGTTTGCCGGCATCAAATCGGCCTACAACCCAAAAGATCTGGAGGGACGCCTCACCGTCATGGTAGCCAACCTGGCCCCGAGAAAGATGCGCTTCGGCCTCTCTGAGGGCATGGTGCTGGCGGCTGGACCCGGTGGTAAGGAGCTGTTCATACTAAATCCAGACGACGGTGCGGAGCCAGGAATGAAGGTTAAGTAGACTATGTCAACACCGACAGCAGGCATCTTTTGTCAATCCATTGATATAACACATTGTGGTTTCCTCAAATGGTTTGATAATAGGGTCATTACTATATTTAGTATTGCTCTGTTTGTAGGATTTTTAGAGAATGTAATGACTAGAAGATCATTTCAACCATATAATCGACCTTTTAACCTTGTAGACTGAAGTCCAATGCAAGAATACGCTCTTATTTTGATCAGCACCGTTTTGGTCAACAACTTTGTACTGGTGAAATTCCTCGGGCTCTGTCCGTTCATGGGCGTTTCCGGCAAGGTTGATACCGCCATAGGCATGAGCCTGGCCACCAGCTTCGTGCTGACCCTCTCATCCGTCATCAGTTATCTTGCCAACGAATACATGCTGGCACCGCTGGGGCTGGAGTATCTACGCACTATTGCCTTCATCCTGATCATCGCAGTAGTGGTGCAGTTCACCGAGATGGTGATGCACAAGACCAGTCCGGTACTCTATCAGTTACTTGGCATCTTCCTGCCACTTATCACCACCAACTGCGCAGTTCTTGGTGTTGCCCTGCTGAATATCCAAGAGAAGCACGACTTTATCGAATCTGCCCTCTATGGTTTTGGCGCCGCCGCTGGCTTCTCACTGGTGTTGGTACTGTTTGCCGCTATGCGTGAACGCATCAACGTCTCAGACGTACCCGGACCATTCAAGGGTAGTTCTATCGGTCTGATTACTGCGGGCCTGATGTCCATGGCATTCATGGGCTTCGCCGGCCTGGTTGCTACATAAGGTAAACAAGAGATGCTGATCGCGATTATTGCAATATCATGTCTCGCCCTGGGCTTTGGCCTGCTGCTGGGATTCTCTGCCATCCGTTTTCACGTTGAAGAGGATCCGATAGCGGAAAAGATCAATGAGCTTCTACCACAGAGCCAGTGCGGACAGTGCGGATTCCCCGGTTGTGGACCCTACGCTGAGGCCATAGCCAATGGCACAGCCGAGATAAACACCTGCCCACCTGGCGGTGAGTCCACCATGATTTCCATTGCCCAAATCATGGGCATAGATCCTGTACCAATGGGTGCAGAAGGGGAAGAGAGCGCCTTACCAACGGTTGCCCTCATCATTGAAAAAGATTGTATTGGCTGCACCGTGTGTATCAAGGCATGTCCGGTGGACGCCATCATCGGTTCCACCCGCCTGATGCATACAGTCATCATTGATGAATGCACCGGCTGCCAGGCATGTGTTGAGCCATGCCCGGTAGACTGCATCGAAATGAAACCTACTGATGTAACCATAAGAAACTGGACTTGGCCGACCCCGAATAAGGACGTGCCTGGGGAGATCGCAATGCCAGAACCACGCCAGGCTGCGGGATAAGGGCTAAACAACCATGTCGACGTTTTATACAGACGATAACAACAAAGTTCATAAACTCTGGGAGATTTCCGGGGGTATCCACGTACCGGATAACAAGGAACAGTCACTCACCCGTCCGGTGGGAAAAGCCAAGCTGCCGAAGCGCCTGGTCATACCACTGCAACAGCATATCGGGGCCCCAAACGAGCCCCTGGTTTCGGTTGGAGACCGTGTGTTAAAAGGGCAGATGATCGGTTCTTCCAAGGGCTTTATCAGCGCACCTGTTCATGCTTCATCTTCAGGTAAGGTGATAGATATAGGCGACTACCCGGTACCACATCCATCTGCACTACCCGGACCTTGCGTCGTGATTGAGACGGATGGCAAGGATGAGTGGACGGACCTGCCGACTCCCATGGAGTACTACGCCACCTGGGATAAGACCGAGATTCGCGACCGCATTCGCCAATCCGGCATAGTCGGCATGGGTGGCGCTGCGTTCCCGACCAGCGTAAAGCTGAATCCACCCGAGGGCCAACAGGATATCAGGAGCCTGATCATCAACGGGGCTGAATGTGAGCCATTCATTACCTCTGATGATGTACTGATGCAGCACCATGCAGAGAGAATCATAAATGGCGCGGCCATAATGAACTATCTGCTGGATGCCAAAAACTGCCTTTTTGCCATTGAGGACAACAAGCCCAAGGCAATTGAGGTGATGAAACAGGCACTCGCTAATAGCGAAGACAAGCTTCCCAATGCCCATGTTGTAGTCATTCCAACCCGCTATCCAAGCGGTGGCGAGAAACAGTTGATCTACATCCTCACCGGCAAAGAGGTGCGGCAGGGAGGGATTCCTTCCCAGATCGGCGTGGTGGTGCAGAATGTAAGCACGGCCGCAGCGGTTGCGGACGCAGTACTAGAGGGCAAGCCCTTGATCTCCCGTCTGGTCACATTCACCGGCGAGGGCATCAAACAGCCACAAAACCTGGAAGTAATACTCGGCACCCCGGTTGAAGATCTGATTCCCCAGGTAGGCGGTTACACCAACAAAGCAAGCAAGCTCATTCTTGGCGGCCCCATGATGGGCATCAGTATGCGCTCTGATGCAATCCCCGTAGGCAAGGCCAACAACTGCATCCTGGTCCCAAGCCCAGAGGAGATTCCGGACACTGGAACCATCAGTGCATGTATACGTTGCCTGCGCTGTGTTGATGCCTGCCCCATGAGCCTGGTACCACAGAACATGTACTGGCACATCCGCTCAAGCGCCCTGGAAAAGGCCAAACACAACAACCTGTTTGACTGTATTGAATGTGGTTGCTGCTCGCATGTCTGTCCGTCACGCATTCCGCTAGTGCAATTTTTCCGCAGCGCCAAGGCAGCAAACCTGCAACTCGATCGAGATCAGCAGAAGAAAGAGCGTGCCCGCGAAAGAGCAGAAGCGAGAACTGAACGTCTGGAAAAACTGGCGGCAGAAAAGAAGGCCAAAATGCAGGCTAAGAAAGAGGCCATGCAGAAGAAGAAGGAGGCAGAGGCTGCCTTGAAGAAAGAGAATGAAGAGAAGGCCCAAGCCAAGCCAGCAACCGACACCAGTGAAGAGCCTGTTGGCTCTGAAGGTCAGGACGGATAGAGATGCAATTTTCTACAATAACATCACCACATACCGACCGCCCCAACAGCGTCCAAAAGGCCATGCTGTGGGTAATACTCGCCCTGATACCGGGCGCAATCGCCATGATCTGGTATTTCGGCTGGGGCATTCTGATCAACATGGCGCTGGCCATCGCCACTGCCGTTGCCTGCGAAGCACTGGTAATGAAACTGCGTGGCCGCAGCATCAAGCCGGTCATCATGGATCTAAGCGCGATCCTGACGGCTATATTGTTTGCCATCGCCGTACCGCCCCTGCTGCCCTGGTGGCTGACCATCCTGGGTGTGGCCTTCGCCATCCTGCTGGTAAAACAGATGTACGGCGGTCTCGGCTATAACGTGTTCAATCCGGCCATGGCGGCATATGTGCTGCTGCTGATCTCCTACCCGGTGCAGATGACCTCCTGGCTGCCGCCGGTGATGCTGAATGAAAACCCCATGAGTTTCCTCCAGACCCTGAGTGTCATCTTTGGTGGCGCCCTGCCCGGCGGATTGACCTGGGACGCCGTAACCATGGCCACGCCACTGGATACCATGCGCACCGGGCTTAGCCTGAATCAGACCGTAACGGAGATAAGCCAGAACCCAATCCTGGGCAACCTTGGCGGCAAAGGCTGGGAGATAGTTGCCGTTCTCTACCTGCTGGGCGGCCTGTTCATGCTGTACAAAAAGGCCATAAGCTGGCATATCCCGGTCTCCACGCTGGGGGGGCTGGCGGTCATGGCCCTGCTGTTCAGTATTCTGGATGCGGACGCCTATCCGTTAAGCACCTTCCACATCTTCAGCGGAGCCGCCATGCTCGGCGCGTTCTTTATCGCCACCGACCCGGTTTCGGCGCCCGGCACCAGAAAGGGGCAGCTCTACTACGGCGCAGGCATCGGCATTCTGGTTTATGTCATTCGGACTTGGGGTGGCTATCCCGACGCCATCGCCTTCTCGGTATTGTTAATGAATATGGCGGCACCAACTATTGAGTTCTTTACCCGACCACGCACCTTCGGTCACCGGGGGTCTGGCAATGATTAAGCACCCTATTACTATTGCCGGACTGCTCCTGGCCATGTTTGCGGTGATCGGTGTCGGGCTGGTAGCGTTTACCCATCAGGCGACCAAGGCTCAGATCGCCGAGAATGAGCGCCAGGCCCTGTTGAACAGTCTCAGCGCCCTGGTGCCGGCAACGAGCATCGATAACGACATAGTTACCGATCTGACCGTCATCTCCGACCAGGAGAAACTGGGAACGGCCGAGACCACGGTCTATCTGGGCCGCAAGTCGGATAAGCCAGTCGCCGCAGTCTTTACCTCCATCGCACCGGATGGTTACAGTGGTCAGATCAAACTCCTGGTCGCCATCCTTGCGGACGGCACCTTGGGTGGCGTCCGTGTTGTGGCCCACAAAGAGACCCCGGGGCTGGGCGACAAGATAGAGGTGGAAAAGGCAGACTGGATCCACGGTTTTAAGGGCAAATCTATCGGCAACCCCGATCTCGCCCGCTGGAAGGTAAAACGCGATGGTGGAGATTTCGACCAGTTTTCCGGCGCCACCATTACCCCCAGGGCAATTGTAAAGGCGGTAAAAAACACCCTGATCTACTATCAGGAAAACGGTAAGAAACTGTTTATCGCCAAGCCCAAGACGGTCAAGGCCGAAGCGAAAACTGAAAGTGGCAAATAACCAGGTATACGAACATGTCAGACATCACCTACGGTAAACTGATCCGCGACGGATTCTGGAACAACAACCAGGCCCTGGTAGCACTCCTCGGTCTGTGCCCACTGCTGGCCGTCACCAACACGGCCATCAACGGCCTTGGCTTAGGTATAGCGACCACCGTGGTTTTTGTCCTGTCCAACGTCACCGTCTCACTGATCCGTAACATCGTGCGTAACGAGATACGCCTGCCGGTGTTTGTGCTGGTAATCGCCTCCTTTGTGACTGCGGTAGAATTGAGCATGAATGCCTGGTTCTTCGAGCTCTACAAGATCCTGGGCATCTTCATCCCACTGATCGTTACCAACTGCGCCATCATCGGCCGGGCCGAGGCCTTCGCCTCCAAGAACAATGTGGGCAAGTCTCTGGTCGATGGTCTGGCGATGGGTATTGGCTTTACCCTGGTACTGGTTGCCCTGGGCGCAGCGCGCGAACTAGTCGGCATGGGCACCCTGTTTTCCCAGGTGCATTTGATGTTTGGCGAAGCAGCCAGAGGTCTCACCTTCAGCCTGGGCGAGGATTTTAAAGGCGCTCTGCTTGCCATCCTGCCGCCTGGAGCATTCATCGGACTTGGGCTGATGTTGGCGCTAAAGAACAATGTCGACCAGCGCGCAGAAAAGCGCGCTAAACAGGCGGCGCTTAAAGCAAAACCAGAGGGAGCCGCTTAAGCTAAATCATTTCTCTGAATAGAGGTGGTTGCATATACCACCTTTGATTTAGTTTAGATCCTGCTCTGCAAAATATCTTTTAGACGGCACCTGCTCTACTTCACGCCTGGTATTACTCGCCAACACCGTCTCCATTGCACCAACCAGAAGGTCAGAGATGAATGGCTTTCTGATCAAAGTTGCAGACCTGTATCTCTCCAGATCCAAACAGTTGCGTCTGTATGCAAGTATGACCAGTGGTATATCCTGGCCGAGCACACCAAAGCAGATATTCACAATACGCGCAACGTCCACGCATCCATGCGATTCAGCGACAACGAGTATGTCGACATCACTCCACTCCCCAGACTCCGTGACCGCATCCCCCAGCGCGCTAACCTGATCAACCGACTCGACAGTCATGCCAACATCCTCGCAACAGTCGATGATGGCCTCTCTACAGGATTTATTTGATTCAAAAACTAATGCCTTTTTCCCCCGCAGACAGGAACTCTCATTCACCACCCTCACCTCAAAATCACTAGGTATTATCGGCCACCTAAGCCTGAACAGAGGCCCATCACCCTGCAGCTCAGACCCAAGCTCTCCCCCCATCAATAACACCTGACTTTTCGCCAAGCTGATGCCCAGGTCAAGGCTCGTAGCCGCGACAGCAGCAGTTTTATCATCACCCCAGATACAATCTGGGTCTACACTGGCTGCTGTTTCAGATAGAAGCATGAGTACGCCCTTTAACTCGAATAGCAGCGTATTCCGATCTGAGTCATCCATCCTCAGGCTAACCTTTAGGTCGACGCAGTCAAAATTGGTGATGGCATTCTTAACGACATTGGTGAGCACCTGTCGCAGCCGCTGTTCATCCCCAACAACAATCTTTGGTACGTCCTTTGAAATAGTGCAGACCAGCTCGATTTTATTTTGTAGCGCAAGCTGGCTGGTGGCAAAACATACGTCAAGCAGAGTTGTCGCCACGTTAAAAGGAACAGGCTCAATCTTTAGCTGTTGCGCCTCCATCTTAGAGAAATCAAGAACGTCGCCAATAACAGCATCGAGTAGAGTGGCGGATGCACTGATCTCATCAACCTTATCCAGTTGTTTCATGCTCAATTCAGAATCCCTGAGCTCGCTTGAGGTGGCCATTATTTCCACAAGCGGGGACCGCAGATCATTGGTCATATTCGATAGAAATTTCCCCATCTGGCGATTAGACCTTTCAGCCTCACTACGGGACAACAGCAGCTGACGCATCAATGAGTTCTGATAAACAGGCAGGGCCATCAACACCAATAGGACAAACGATGCCTCGAACAGATACTCCTGCCACTGCCCCAGCACGGTCAGCACCACCGAATAGGCAACGATGCTCAGGGCCGATGCTGCCATCAGACACTCTCTACCATAACGCGTGCCATATGACACGAATATCCAGATATACAGAAGGAAGAACGGACTTATCGCTTCACCGGAAAACAAAATGCAGGTACTGGTCGCGGAGATGTCCACCACCAGTGCGAGCAACCGCTGCTTTTTCTGTAACGGACGGACAAATACACTGATCAAAATGGCGAGTGAAAACAGCAGATAGACGGTAAATATCCCAATATAATTTGAAATATTTACCGAGTAACGTTCCGACAGAGCACCAGCAGATACATATATCACGGTAAAAAACCAGATCCCGAGGCGAACCAAAGCAGACTGAAACTCCGGTATTGTGTATACATCTTTGTGGTTAAATGCGCGCATGACCAACCTTCCCTTGCCTCCTTGGTATCCTGTAAGGCCAACTATATCTCAATTAAAACTCAATATTCAGCATAAATTGTACTGTTTTTAAATGCCTGTATAAACCCCGCTAGCACTTTCATGACCGCTACAATAGGCAGATAATAGAGCGAATAACCAACTAATTTGGATATATAATAACTGCTTTATGAATAGTAAAAAACGCCTGGAGATGTTTAAACGACTGGCCGAAGATAGGCCAAATCCAGAGCCAGAACTAAATTTTAACACACCATTTGAGTTACTTATCGCGGTCATACTGTCAGCCCAAGCCACTGACCGCTCGGTAAACAAGGTAACCGCCAAGCTGTTCAAACAGGCCAATTCCCCGCAAGCGATGTTAGAACTAGAAGAGGACGGTCTGAAACAGCAGATCAAGACCATCGGTCTGTTCAACAACAAGACCGCGCACATAATCGCCACATGCAAGATACTATCCGAACGGTTCGACGGTAGAGTTCCAGATGATAGAAAAAACCTGGAATCCCTACCCGGAGTTGGTCGCAAGACGGCAAACGTAATACTCAATACCGCCTTTGGTCAGCCAACCATAGCCGTAGACACCCATGTATTCAGGATATCCAACCGCACCGGTATCGCCCCGGGGAAAACCGTGCTGGAGGTAGAAAAAAGACTGTTACGTCTGGTCCCCCACGATTTTCTTCTGGACGCCCACCACTTGCTAATTCTGCACGGACGCTATACTTGTACTGCCAGGAAACCACGTTGTGGTTCATGTATCATTGAAGACCTCTGTGAATACAGGGCAAAAACCTACCCGGAGAGCTGAATGTTCGGTAACGACCGCAGACAAATGCGCCGCTTTTTTACCGCTACATGGAGCAAGCAAAAGAGTGGAGCGCCAATGGAGCCGATGGAGAAAGTCGTTGCCAGCATCATTCAACAGCATCCTGAATATCACTCCATGCTAGAGCAGCATGATCTTGCTCTGGAGAGGGATTTTCTGCCGGAAGCAGGCGAGTCCAATCCCTTTCTGCATATGTCGATGCATATCAGCCTACAAGAGCAGATCAGCACAGACCGCCCACCAGGCATAACGCCCAGCTATCGGAAACTCCTTGTGACTACTGGTGATTCGCATCAGGCTGATCATATGATGATGGAATGTCTGGGACGCATGATCTGGGAGGCTCAAGCGAACAACACCATGCCGGATGAGATGGCGTATCTGCAATGTGTAAATAAACTTCTAAAGGAAAAGATCTGAAACAACAGTCATCATAGACATAGCCAAGGAGCGCAGCTAACACCGACTAACCCCAACAAGGAAAGGAGCTTAAATATGAGCAAGACATGGGTAGTTGTTGCCGACACCAGAAGTGCGCGCATCTTCAGCGCAGACACTCCAGCCAGTCAGTTGTTTGAAACAGAGATACTAACCAACCCAGAGGCCAGACTTCACCAAAGCGACCTGGTCAGTGATCGCCCTGGCAGAGACCGCAACTCAATTGCCGGAACCCACGATATGGGACACGAATCAGATGCCAAGGTTGAACAAGCCACTCGCTTTGCCTCAGATATCTGCGCCAGGCTGGAACAAGGCCGAGTCAAATCCCAATTCAACAAACTCTATATTGTCGCCGCCCCATCTTTCCTGGGACTGATCAGGAAACATCAAACCCCGGCACTGAAGAAAATAATCGCAGGAGAAATATCGAAAAATTTAACTCTGAAAGAGCCAGTAGAGATAAGAAAGTATCTGCCGGAGTATCTGTGATGGAGATATACCAAGCATAAGCAGGATCATCTCCAAAAACTGCAGTCTGCGTTAGCTAGGCTTCACCCTCAAAGGTGAAGCCAGCATCTTCGATCGCCTGCTGTATCACGGAGTTGTCCTCGACACCCTCCACCTTCACCAATCCACCATCCAGCATCACTTCAACCTCAGCCCCAGGAGCAACTGCCTTGATCGCCTGCTCTACTGAACTGACGCAACCACCGCAACTCATACCCCTAACCATATAAACCTTCGACATTAAAACCCTCCAGCCAAATTTATACATCCGCCTGCATACGTTCCAGGCAATCACCACCATATCATCAGTTTAACCTAGAAAATCAGGTTGGGCTTTTATGTCGCCGCAACAGCAGCGAGTTGCTCACCACGCTCACCGATGACATAGCCATAGCCGCCCCGGCGATCACCGGACTTAGCAACCCAGATGCCGCCATCGGTATGGCTATGATGTTATAGATCAGGGCCCAGAACAGGTTCTGCCTGATCTTGTTATAGGTTGCATAGGATATAGACAGCGCATCCACCACCAGTCCGGGATCACCCCGCATCAGGGTAATACCGGCGGTATGCATGGCCACATCCGTACCGGTGCCCATGGCTACACCCACATCCGCCGCCGCCAGGGCCGGGGCATCGTTGATGCCATCACCCACCATGGTGACCTTATACCCCTGACTGCGTAAACGCCGTATCTCTGCGGCCTTATCACCGGGCAACACCTCGGCGATTACCTGATCTATACCGATGGCGGCGGCCACCGCCTGGGCGGCATGGCGATTATCGCCGCTGAGCATGATGCTGGTTACCCCTCTCTCTCCCAGGGCCTGCACCATCTCCGCAACCCCATCCTTGATCGGGTCCGTGACCGAGATAAATCCCAATGCGGATTTACCCTCACCCTGCTCGGCCACCCACATCAGGGTATGGCCCTGGACCTCAATGGCCTGGGCTTGGTCCAGCATGGCGTCCAGGGCTATGTCCGCCTCCCGCATCAGCCGTTCATTACCAATCATCAGGTTGAGACTATCCACCTGCGCCAGCAAACCCATACCCGGCTTGCTGGTGAACTTACCTACCGGCAGCAGTTCCACTCCCTGGGACTCGGCCTGTTCCAGCACCGCCTTCGCCAGCGGATGCTCGCTGCCCTGCTGGGCCGAAGCGGCAAGCTGCAGCAGTCTGGATTCATCGCCATCTGCAGCAACCAGTTGTTCGACACTCGGAACGCCTTTGGTCAGGGTGCCGGTCTTATCGAATACCACGGTATTGCTGTGGTGGGCCAGCTCCAGGGCCTGGGCATCCTTGATCAGAATCCCCTGGCGTGCGGCGACTCCTGTACCCACCATGATCGCCGTTGGTGTGGCCAGACCCAAGGCGCAGGGACATGCAATCACCAGCACCGATACGGCCGCAAGAAACGCGCTTTGCAGATCTCCAGCCAACAGCCACCAGGCGAGAAAAGTGAGCAGCGCAATCACCACCACCACCGGTACGAATACGGCGGATATGCGGTCCACCAGTTTCTGCACCGGCGCCTTGCTGGCCTGGGCGCTCTCCACCATACGGATGATGCGGGACAGGGTGGATTCGCTACCAACGTTGGTGGCGCTGATGCGCAGCATACCGGCGCCATTCACCGAGGCACCGGTAACCGCATCGCCCGCCCCCTTCGAAACCGGCATACTCTCTCCGGTCAGCATGGACTCGTCCAACTGGCTGGCCCCCTCCAGGATCACCCCGTCCACCGGCAGGCGCTCACCGGGACGAACTATGACAATAGCATCTCTCAACACGCTCTCGACCGGCACCTCCACCGGCTTTCCTTCCAACTCTACACGGGCAAACTCTGGACGCAGGTCCATCAGGGCGCGGATGGCGGAGGAGGCGCTACGCTTGGCCCGGCCCTCCATCCACTTACCGAACAGCACCAGGGTGATGACCATGGCGGACGCCTCAAAATAGAGATGCCCGCCCGCACCGCCGGTGAGGAGCACCCAGGCACTCAGACCCCAGGCCGCACTGGTACCCATAGCCACCAGCACATCCATGTTGCCAGCCCCACCACGCAGGGATTTGAATGCCCCCACATAGAACTGCCGCCCACTCCAGAACTGCACCGGCGTGGCCAAAATAAACTGCAACCAGGGAGAGAGGGCCAGATCCACACCAAACGGCATCAGCAGCATGGGGATAGCCAAAGGGAATGTCAGCAAGGCAGAGATGATCAGCCGGTTCTGCTCACGCCGGTTTTGTCGTTTGGCTTTGGCCTCGGCCAGGGCCCGCTGTTGCGCCGAGGTCACGCCCGGGGTAGCGACAAACCCGGCACGGGCAACGGCCGCAATCAGATCATCCAGACCAATCGCCCCGGAGTGAACCGTCACCGCGGCCCGCTCGGTGGCCAGATTTACCGCCGCCAGTTCCACCCCCGGCAGCTTGGACAACACCTTCTCCAAACGACTGGAACAGGCAGCACAGGTCATGCCGCTGATCTCCAGGTCGATCAACTCTGTGGGCACTGAAAAACCGGCCTTGGCGATGGCCGCCACCACCTCGTTGACCCCGGTGTCGCCAGTGTCCAGATCCAGACTAGCTGACTCCGTGGCCAGACTGACCCTGGCATCCAGAATGCCCGGCAGCTTATTCAGCACCTTTTCCAGACGAGTGGAGCAAGCGGCACAGGTCATACCCTGTATCGGAAGATTTATGCTGAGGCCTCTTTCGCTACTCACTGCTAACTTTTGCTCCGTTCAAAAATATGAACAATCGAGGGATTAACCTCAGCCACACTCATTTGGTGTAAACTTTACGCTTAACAACATGACAACAATAACCCAGGATCACTCCCATGACCCAATATCATGGCCCATTTCCAGGCAATGACCAACCAGAAACCACCGGAGTACTACTGGTAAACCTGGGCACCCCTGACGCCCCTACTACATCAGCGGTCCGGAGATATCTAGCAGAATTCCTGAGCGACCCCCGGGTGGTGGAGATGCCACGCCTCCTCTGGATGTTGATTCTGCATGGAATAATCCTGCGCACCCGTCCGGCCCGTTCCGCCGCCGCCTACCGCAAGGTTTGGACCGATCGAGGCTCACCACTGCTGGCGATATCCCAGGACCAGACGGCGGCCCTGCAACAGCTGCTGGGACAACGCATGGAGCAGCCGGTGCGGGTGGAGTTGGCCATGCGCTACGGCAACCCATCCATCTCCGCCGGGTTGGAACGATTACGTCAGGCCAATGCCCGACGTATCATTGTACTGCCGCTCTATCCGCAATACTCGGCCACTACTTCGGCATCCACCTTTGACGCCATCGCCAAGACCCTGCAACAGTGGCGCTGGCTGCCAGACCTGGAGTTCATAAGCCACTATCACGATCATCCTGACTACATTGCTGCACTAACCAAGAGCGTGCAGGATTATTGGCAACAGAACGGCATGCCGGAAAAACTCCTGATCTCGTTTCACGGCATCCCCCAGGACTACGCCACCGCGGGCGATCCCTACCCGGATGAGTGCCGCACCACCGCCCGGCTCCTGGCGGAAGAGTTGCAACTGAACTCGGAGCAGTGGTCCATATCATTCCAGTCCCGCCTGGGACGCAAGGAGTGGATCAGACCCTATACCGATGAGATCCTGAAGCAGTGGGGTGCGGCCGGTGTGAAGAGTGTACATGTCATCTGTCCGGGATTCCCCGCCGACTGCCTGGAGACCCTGGAGGAGATCGCGGTGGAGAATCGGGAGTACTTCATCGCCGCTGGCGGAGGTGACTATGAATATATACCTGCCCTGAATAGTTCATCTACACATATCCAGGCGCTGACTGAGATCATTAAAGCGGCCCGCAAATAAACATAAAAGCAAATGATAATTGTTACTAACGCTGTATATTACAATATCGGTGCCGGCGGCATATTACGATATCGGTGCCAGCGTGATAATCACCTGTTATGCAAAAAAATGGAGGTAGAAAATTGAAATGAAATGCGCATTAATTTATGATTTTGATGGAACTCTAGCAGAAGGTGATTGTGCGCAGCATGGACTATTGCCTGCCCTAGGTATTACTGATACCAGCGAATTCTGGCGAGAAGTAAAAGAGCGAGCTAAAAGAGATGATGGTGATGAAATCCTATCTTATTTAGGGCTACTTTCTGAATATGATGAAAGCCATGGCAATAATGAATTAAGTGAAAAAGCCCTCATACAACACGGTAAGTCAATTCCATTATTTCCTGGTGTAGAAGCATGGTTCAATCGAATTAACAGCTACGCAGAATCTCATGAGCTAGAGTTATATCATTACATTGTTTCTAGTGGTCTTGATGCAATGATTAGAGGTACTGCGATAGGGGGGAATTTTAGAAAAATATATGCTTGTAAATTTCACTATGGTAATTCAAGTACAAAGGCAAAATATGCGGCCCAGGCAATCAACTATACAACAAAAACGCAATTTCTATTTCGAATCAATAAAGGCATTGATAACGCATGGGATAACGAAGCGGTTAACCGATTCATAGAGCTTAAAGATCGAGAAATACCATTTGAAAGAATGATCTATTTTGGTGATGGGGATACTGATATACCCGCAATGAAAATGGTGAGATATCAGGGAGGCAATTCAATAGCTGTATTTGATAAGAAAAAATGGTCCACACCAAGCACTCAAGCTAAAGTCGAGAAACTAATCGCAGAAGAAAGATCTAATTATGTTGTTTCAGCAGTATATGAAGAGGGTAGTCAACTGGATGTTACAGTAAAAGGATTATTGCAATTAATTAAGAGAAAATATGCATAACAAGGCAAATCAACCTGACCAATTTTTCGTTCGCGCTGCTCACAAAAAATGGTCAGGTTATTTGCAACGTTAGCCCCTCAATAGGCTTGTCAATAATAATAAATTTCAATCATGATAAGGAACGTATTTAGGATAAATATGAATAAATTTGAAAGAGGATCTGAGTGGAGAAAATGGGATCTACATATTCACACCAAAGGAACTAACAAGAATGACAACTTTACTAGCCCTGATTTTGATAGTTTTTGTGTCACTATGCTTAAAAAGGCTCTCGAAAAGGATATAAAAGCAATCGGCATAACCGATTACTTTGGCTTGGATAATTTCAAAAAGGTAATGCGTTTTGTTGATGATATTGATTCATGCGAAGATTTCAATGAAGATGCAAAAAAGAATATAAAAAATATTTTCTTTTTACCTAACGTGGAGCTTCGCATATTACCTGCTACTGATAGTGGTGGATTAATCAATATACATTGTATCTTTAATCCTGATTCTGTCTTGTTAGATAAACTAGAAAATGATTTTTTTGGTTCATTAGAAGATTCTGGTGGTAATAAAATGAATCGCGCAGGTCTCGTTGCATTAGGAAAAATCAGTGATGCAAGTCTAGATGGAGATGATGCATATAAAAAAGGGGTTGAAAAATTTCACTTAGAGCCATCAAAATTAATCAAATTATTTAAAGATAAACCAGAGCTCAACGGAAACGTAATTATTGCGGTTAGCAATTCTAATAGTGATGGCGCATCTGCGCTACAAGAGCATTATAAATTATTTAAAAACGAATCAGGTTCTTTAGATGCCGTTAGAAGTAATATTTATAAATTATCAGATGCAATATTTTCTGGAAATCCTAGCGACAGAGAATTCTTTTTAGGGAACAAAAGCGGTTGTAACGAACAGCTTGTAATTAACAAATGTGGCTCATTGAAACCATGCATACATGGTTCTGATGCACATACTGAAGAAAAGTTATTTAATCCTGATGAAAATCGCTACTGTTGGATAAAAGCAGACTTAACCTTTGATGGCTTGAAGCAAATTCTTTGTGAGCCTAAAGACAGGGTGATAATTCAAGCTAATAAGCCGGAAGAAAAAAGTGGCTACCATGTTATTAAATCTATCGTGATTGATAGTGAGATTAGTAAACAAATAATCTCACTTAATTCAAACCTTAACACTATTATTGGTGGTCGCTCTACAGGTAAATCAACTCTTTTACAGATTATTGCTCATAGGGTTAATCCAAGCATTCCTGAAATTAAACGGTTTGTATCAGACATACCAAAAGAGTCTGTAAATATAATTTGGCAGGACAATGAGGAGAATAAGGATAGAGATATAGAGTTTTTTCCACAGAACCACATGCATGATATTGCTAGCAATAAGGAAAAGAAAAACAAACTAATTCAAGATATTGTCGAAGAAAAAGATGATGAAAACCTTATCAAAAATTATGAAAAAACTTGTATTAATAACAAAAGCACCTTACAAAATAATATTGACGATTTATTCAAGCTACAAGCTGATATAGACGAATCAACTGCAAATTTAAAAGAAAAAGGTGACAAGAGCGGCTTAGAAAAAGAAATAGAAAACCTACAAGCTAAAATTAAAGACTCCCATCAAGGAGAAGATATTTCAGAAGATGAATTAAAAGAATTCGAGAACCTTAAAAAAGAAATAGTAGGGCTTGAGCAGTTGCAACAAGCACTCGAAAAGGACAAAAATGAAATATCTATTTTAAAAGAAGAGGATTTATTTGATACGTCGTTTAGTTACAAGCTGAACCAATTATCAGAACTTAACGCTAAAGCCATACAAGAAATTCTTGACTCCATTAAACGGCATGCTGTTGAGAAATGGAAAAGTGATTTAACTGTCAAATTAACTGAAATAGACGGTCTTCTTGACACATATAAAAATGACATTAAGAATAAAAAAGAATCTGGTGTATTCGATAAAGGAACCAAACACCTAGAACAAAATAAGCAATACAAGGAACTAAATGACAGGCTTAACATTGAGAATAAGAAATTAGCAGAGATTATTTCTCTTCAACAGCAAATAGATAAAGTGATTGCGCAAAAGAATACACTATTCTCTCTGACTATAGATAATAATATTGTTTATGTTACAAAAATTGATGAGTTGGTTCGTGCATTCTCATTAGTACATGATGATATAGAAATAAAAATAGAAAAAACATTCTGTGATGATAAATGTAAGGGGTTATTAAAAGATTTTATAAACCTACAGAGCCAAGGTAGGCAAACCTTTGTGAACAATTGGGGCAATGTTTATCAGGCAGATATTAAAGCGACTATAGAGAAATTTCTTCGTGATTCACTAGAAAAGAAAATTGAGTTGAAATTATATAAAGATATTAAGGATCTAGCAAAAGGTGTATTAACAGAAAATTGGTTTTCAATGTCATATGAACTGACCTACCAAAATGACACATTTGAAAAGATGTCAGACGGAAAGAAAGCTTTTGTTATTTTAAAACTATTACTAGAATTTAGTAATAAAAAGTGCCCCATTCTGATAGATCAGCCCGAAGATAGCTTGGATAATAGAGCTATTTATAATGAGTTGGTAACTTACTTAAAACAAAAGAAAAAAGACCGCCAGATTATATTGGTAACGCATAACGCAAATATAGTTGTAAATGCTGATGCTGAAGAAGTAATTGTTGCCAACCAGCACGGAGAAGATTCAAAAAATCAAGATGACATTAAATTCCAATATATTTCTGGCAGTCTAGAAAACACGATATTGAAAAACTCTACAATCGATATTGTACTTAATTCTCAAGGTATCAGGGAGCACACATGTGAAATATTAGAAGGCGGAACGGAAGCATTTAAAAAGAGAGAGAATAAATATGCCATTGCTTAATGGAAAAAGGGCTAACAAATCGTTCAAGTTTGACCTCCGCTTCGCTTCGGCAACTTAACTCAAACGTTATGTGCTTGATTGATTCGTATAGAAGGTGAAAACTATGGAACCAATGAATGCATACATTCTTAAAGTAAGTGGAAAAGAAAATTCTGTACATGACTCATTTCAGGAAGCAGTAAATGCCTCTAAAGAATTTCAGGTGGAAAAATCGAAGTTGATAATTTGGCATCTTCCTAGTGGAGCAGCACCAACAAATTATTGGTATTTTGACTATGAAACTAGTCAGTGCACAACGGGGAGGGGGTCACAACGGGGAGGGGGTCAGGTCTTTCCTTTTGCCTTTCCGGCTCGGATAATCCGACTCACTCGTGAATAGTGAAGCCCAAAGTGCTCGCCTATCATCTTCATGCTATAGCCACCACTGGCATATGCGTTGATGATCGCATCATCGCGACTCTTGGACTGCCCTTCGTAAACTTTAAGTGATTTTGGCATTTGTTTTCTTCGAGCCGTTGGCATTTCACTTAAATCTCTGCCTTTCTCTAACTGCCTTTGCATTTGTTCAACAAAGGATTCTTCTCCCAGATAGATTTGGTTTTTTAGTGATGCCCATGGTGATGGTTGGTTTTTTCCCTCAGATACAAATGCACGATACAATTTCATGGCATTGGATTTTCGTCGGCCAAAGGCCGATAGCAACCAATCGGTTGATAACCAATCTGGGCCTTTGGTCTGCCCGGAGGTCGCCCGGTAACTGCTCCACGACCAATCTTTGGCACTTCTCACCATTTGCGCCCTGACAGGGTTCAATACAATATATCGTGCCAGCTCAACTAGATAGGACTCTTTTTGCACGATAATGCTTTTATAACGACCCTGGAACACATGCCCCACCCTTTTGTGACAACGGTTAAAGCGCTGTGTGTAGACACCATTGAGCTGTCTCATTCCCTTGGAGAGATTGCCGTCAGGGGTTTCAATAAGTAGATGGTAATGATTGCTCATCAGACAATAGGCGTGAACAACCCAGTTAAAGCGGTCACAGACCTCAGCAAGCACCTCAATAAACTGTTTTCTGTCGGTATCATCCTCGTAAATATCATCACACCTGTCACCTCGGGAGGTGACATGATATAGCGCACCAGCAAATTCAATTCTTAATGGACGGGTCATGCTCTAGAGTATAGTCCAACATCAAGAAAAGGCAAAAGGAAAGACCTGACCCCTTTTGTTGCTTTTGTTGCTTTTTGTGCTTTTGTTTGTGTGACCCCTTTTGTTTGTGCTTTTGTTTGTGGATCCCGGCCTGCGCCGGGATGACGGTGGTTTTGGAGCTTAAGTCAGTGCCATTCGGGTCGGAGTCAGTTTAACTGACTCCGACCCCAATCGATTGAACGCCGCCAAGCAGCGGCAGATCACACTACTTATTCAACTTTGCCGCCACCCGCAGTCGCAGAGCATTGAGTTTGATAAAGCCCTCCGCATCTTTCTGGTCGTAGGCCCCGGCATCGTCCTCAAAGGTGGCGATAGACTCATCGAACAGGCTGTTGGTCTCGGACTTGCGCCCCACCACCATGATGCTGCCTTTGTACAACTTGAGACGCACCACACCATTCACCACATGCTGGGTCTGGTCGATGGCGGCCTGCAGCATATCGCGCTCGGGGCTGAACCAGTAACCGTTGTACACCAGCTTGGCGTAACGCGGCATCAGCTCATCCTTCAGATGGGCGGCTTCACGGTCCAGAGTCAGGGACTCCATGGCACGATGACCTTTCAGCATGATGGTACCGCCCGGTGTCTCGTAGCAACCGCGTGATTTCATGCCGACGTAACGGTTCTCTACGATATCGTCACGGCCAATACCGTTGGCACCGCCGATCTTGTTCAGGGTCTCCAGGATGGTAGCCGGACTCATAGTCACGCCATCGATGGCGACGATGTCACCCCTCTCGTAGGTCAGCTCAATGTAGGTTGGCTGATCCGGGGCTTGCTCTGGTGATACGGTCCAGCGCCACATATCTTCAGCGGGTTCGGTCCAGGGATCTTCCAGGTCATAACCCTCGTAGGAGATATGCAGCAGGTTGGCATCCATGGAGTAGGGGGACTTCTTGCCCGCGCGCTTCATCTCAACCGGGATGCCGTGCTGCTCGGCATAGGCCATCAGCTTCTCGCGGGACAGCAGATCCCACTCGCGCCAAGGGGCGATGATCTTTACGTCCGGCTTCAGGGCATAGGCGCCCAGCTCAAAACGCACCTGATCGTTACCCTTGCCGGTGGCCCCGTGAGAGACGGCATCAGCGCCGGTCTCGTTGGCGATCTCGATCAGACGCTTGGCGATCAGAGGACGGGCAATGGAGGTGCCGAGCAGGTATTCGCCCTCATAGATGGCGTTGGCGCGAAACATGGGGAACACATAGTCGCGTACGAACTCTTCACGCAGATCATCGATATAGATCTCCTTGACCCCGGCGGCCTTGGCCTTGGCCCGGGCTGGCTCCACCTCTTCACCCTGACCGATATCAGCAGTAAAGGTAACCACCTCACAGCCGTACTCATCTTCCAGCCACTTGAGGATAATGGAGGTATCTAACCCACCGGAATAGGCCAACACCACTTTGTTAACGCTGGACTTCGACATGAAGGTTGCTCCTGAATCTGCGTCCATCTGTTGAAAAATCAGGCATTATATAGCAAATGCCAAATAGCTGGGGAGATTAAGGAGAAATTTTTATCTCCGAATCAAACCATTGGTGTTAGTATCCCTGGATCTTTGATTTTTTATAGGCTAATCATAACCCACTAAAACCTATAGAAATTTTTATGGTACGTACTATATTTACTACTTATTCACAGGTTAGCCTGTGATTTTACTGGGTACCTGGCCTAAAGACTTAAACCTCCGCAAGGTGCTTTGTCTGGCCTGAATCTGTAACTTCAGGTACCAATCTAACGTAGTCTTAATGAGTAAGGATAATTTGTTATGGGAAAAAAGAAATCAGAAAAATCCAACAAAGAGTTAAAAGCAAAAAAGGCCAAGTTAAAAGCCCTAAAAGCTAAGAAAGCTAAACAGCGCGGAAAGAAATCAAAGTAGGACTATCTACAGATCTTAAATGAAAAATACCCGACTTGTTCGGGTATTTTTCATTCCGTCTAAACCTAGCGCTCTTGGCGACGCCATTTGCCGACTATCGATTCCACATCCAGATCATCCACATCCAACTGCCACTTGGCATAGAAATCCACATCATCGCTATTCGGTGTCGGATCAGGTTTCTGCATCTGGAATCTGGTCGCTACCGGAACGGATTCGCCTAGGGCCAACACCTCTCCACGAGAAAGGGTTGTAAGTATATTGGTGAGATCACCTTCGGCATCCGGCACCAGGTCCTTAATGTATTGTTGATCATCCGGATTGGTTAAGCGGAAACACAGGAAGCTGCCACACTGGGCCAACACAGTCTCAGAAAGTTCATGCGGACGCTGACTGACCACTACCAGACCAACACCGTACTTACGCCCCTCCTTGGCAATACGCTCCATGGAACGGCGGGTACCCTCATATTGGGTACCGCCAGCCCGTGGGATATAGGCGTGAGCCTCTTCACATACCAGCAGGATTGGGAACTCCTTGCACCTGGGATTCCAGTAGTTCATCTCAAAGGCCAAGCGTCCGATCTGGGCTGAAACCGTTGGTCTTACATCAAACGGGACGGAACTAAAATCTATCACCGTAATATGGCTTTTGGGTTCAGCCAGACCGATAAAGTCTCGCAACAGCTGTGGCAAGCTCTCTGTAGAGTTGCGTTTTTTGGGTTTGAACAGAAAATTGTAGCGCTTGTCGTTCAGACGACTCTGCAATTTGATCAAAAACTCGTCGAATTGGCCAAACAGTGGTCCTTTAATCTTACCAAAATCCTGGGTCTGTTCATTTGCCCGCTTGAATTGATCAAACAACTCCTCCAGGGGGAAATAGACAGGTGAATCAATAGAGATCTGTGACACGGGGATATCTGGGTTGGCCTTTTTCCTCAGCTCATGAACCACTTCACGCAGATAGGCAATCTGAATGGTTGAGCCACTATCTTCCCGGTCAATTAATAGATCCACCAGTTCCGCAAATGTTAGAAGCCAGTAGGGTATCTCAAGATCTCTGGCATCAAGAGCCGAAACTATATTGTCCTTAAACGCCGCATGTTTCTTGCCATCTTTCCCAGTCCAGACATATTCACCATGCAGATCAAGAATTATAATGTGCGCCTTAGGCATTACTGAGAGAGTGCGCTGCAGGATGCTGGTTACGCCCCAGGACTTACCAGAACCTGATTGCCCCAGAATCGCCAAGTGGCGACCAAACATCACCGATGGATCAAGGCATACGCGCATGGATGGATGCGACGACAGATATCCAAGATTAAACCCTTTGGTACGATATTTTTCGAACATCACCCCGATCTGCCCACTAGACATGATGTGGACCTCTGCGCCCGGCACCGGGAAACGGGCCAATCCGCGTTCGAACGTCCCGTGCTCGTTGATCTCACCAACGGGGGTCAAACAGATCGAGCCCCGATATACCGAACGCATTGCGGTTCCCCCACCATCTTGTCTCAGTGAAGCCTGGAGTGGGCGCTCTTCTTCCCTGGCGCTAGTCACCAAGGCAATGACCTGAATATCCCGATCCTTAACCCGCAGGTATGATCCAACCTGACCGACCCTTATGGCCTCCCCACCAACCATCAGCACAGGAAAACCATCTTCTATGTCCATAGTAAGCGTGACGATCATGCCGCTTTCGCTTACCTCAGAAAGACGCCCTATCAATGTTGTCGCTTTAGTCATAGTTGATTCAGCCTTGCTTGTCCCCAATTATTCTATGTCAAGGATACCCCAGTTCAGCAGGTGGATATGTGAACACAATCAATATTAGCAGTTAACCTGATTCTCTACCCAACCACATATGATATCGATTACAAATTATTGCAGACGAAAAAAAGCCCCTAACATGAGGGGCTTTAATCCAGAAACATAGCGATGACACAACGTATCTACTCAAAGAATTCCTCTTCAAACTCAATGTGTCCGTCATTCACGTCATTTTCGCGTTTCTGTATGTATGCATCACGCATAAATTCATATTTATCCAGCGCAGCTTCGTCGACAACACGGCTGGCGCCCAGCAGATCTGCACGGTTATCGACAGCACGAACCACATGCAGGGTATTTCTTACATTCACAGGATCTACATAGGTGACGGGGTCGGTAAACCAGTCAGCAACTGTTCCTATGGCATCACGACCGCCACTTGGTCCAAATATTGGTAGCACGATGTATGGGCCATGGCCTACGCCCCAAGCTCCCAGGGTCTGGCCAAAATCTTCTCCATGCTTCTCCAGATTCATGTTGCTGGCAACATCGATGAAACCTAGTATTCCAACTGTGCTGTTCACCACGATTCTGCCAACATCCGAGGCGGATCTTTTCAGCTTAAACTGGAGCAGGTTGTTTATCGCAGAGCCCACATCATCCAGGTTGGAAAAGAAGTTGGTTATCCCCTTATCCACAGGAGATGGCATAACGGCACGGTAACCCTTAGCCAGTGGTTTCAGTACGATCTTATCCAACACCTCATTGAATTCGAACATAACCCGGTTAAAACCTTCAATTGGGTCCCGCGGATCACTGTATCCACTGGTGCTGGCGCAACCACTCAGCGCTACAATGACGGCTACAACCAGCATCGCCCTCAGTTTTTCTGGGAATCTCCCCTGCGACATTATTCTATTCCTTATGAACCTATTAAATTTATTGAGACAACAAAGCTTTATTACTTAATAACCAGCCTTTCCCCGTGCCCTGCGAATCCGACACAATTATTTCGATGATACACTACACATCCGCACTATAACAACACAAAACAGCCCACCTTTCAGTTCAGTATACCTTGGCTACGCTATACCCAAGCTGCTCCAATTTGAAGAGTATTCCCTTTTGTCCAGGTAGATGCAGGGCACCCACCCCGACAAACAGACCGCCCTGTTCCAACAACGGGAGCATACGCTCAACCATGCGCTCATTGCGACCGTCTATAAGCATTCCATTAAGTCTAAGTCCCAGTTCGGGATCACCGTACTGGATCATCTCCTCGTTTATTCTGACCAGACCTGCCAAATCACGCTTTAGATAGGTCTGAATCGAGCTCTCAAATGCTAGCGGCAGCCGATCCAGATTATTTAGGGTTTCTCTCAATAATTTTATCTGCTCGTCATCCGACAGCCCGTCAAACAGGGAAAGTTGTTCCGATATGGTCTCAAGTCCAATGACCTCAACCCCTGCGGCCTTGGCGGTAGAATAGAGCATCAGATCGAGAAACCGACCTGTCTTTACCGGCGGCACTGCAAGCATGGTCATAACTGCCCAGGGCTTATACTGGCGCAGAGCGATTTCTGGTATCCCCATCTGAGTAACCACAGCGGCGGTCCGACTATACAGTTCATCTCCCAATACCATCGGGAGATTTCGGCCATCGGCAAATACCAATGCAGTAACAGACTGCAGCAGAGACGCCTCATCCAGCACCACCTCCAGCGCAACACGATCAGCCTCATCTAGCGCACGAAGAACTGGCTCTGGAAGATTAGTAACACGCTCATCGTCAGAATGAACCGTGCCGAACACATAGCTCGGCGCCACACCTGGCCTGGATACGCTGAACAGCAGCCCCTGTCCAAACGGCAACTCTGTCGCAGCAACCTGCCCCAACAGCAGCATCCAAAGAATCAGGCTATGCCGCCACAATCCACCCATCATCCTCGAAGTTATAACTTGCATAGATAGATCTCCTCTTCCTAAGACTACATATGATAATCAAAAATAGTATTGCTTTGGATTCGATAAAAATCCCCCCGTGCTTTATGCTTCCCGCCATGAAGCATATCGACTATAACCCTGTAATTGCCGAGAGATTTCGCGGTTTCCTGCCTGTCGTGGTGGATGTAGAAACCGGTGGTTTTGATTCCGACACAGATGCCCTACTGGAGATCGCAGCAGTCACCCTCAAGATGGATGACGCCGGCATTCTGCACCTGGCCGAGACCCACTCCTGCCATGTGGAACCATTCCCAGGCGCCAACATGGACCCGAAGGCCCTCGCCTTTACCGGCATAGACCCACACCATCCATTTCGCGACGCGCTCCCGGAGAGAGACGCGCTGCGACACATCTCCGAACCGATCCGCAAGGCGATCAAGGGAAGCGGCTGTAACCGCGCCATCCTGGTAGGACACAATGCTTTTTTTGACCTGGGGTTCATCAACGCTGCGGTAAAGCGCAGCGATTACAAACGCAATCCATTTCACCCCTTCAGCACCTTCGACACCGTATCACTGGCCGGCCTGATGTATGGCCAGACCGTATTGGCCAAGGCGGCGGCAGCGGCCGGCATCCACTGGAACAACGCTGACGCCCACTCAGCCATCTATGACGCCGAAAAGACCGCAGAGCTGTTCTGTACCATCGTCAACCAGTGGCAGACACGGTTTCCCGATCACCCCTGGAGCATGCCGCTGGATGAATAGACTGCTGCGAGAGAACAGCCCCTCAAGCACTCCGATTGTCTACATTTCGCTGTAGCCACAACTCCAGCAAGGCTAGATGCCACAGCTTACTGCCTTGCAGCCTGGTCAAGTGCACCTCTGGGGCGGAAAGCAGCATATTCACGTAGGCCGGTGCGTAAAGCCCCCGCTCACGACACGCCTTGGATTCCAGGATATCCTGCATAAAACGGAGGAAATCTCCCCGCACATATTTCAGGGCCGGCATGGGAAAGTAGCCCTTGGGCCGATCTATGACCGCATCCGGCAGCAGACCGCGGGCCATTGCCTTGAGCGGATACTTTCCGCCCTGGCGTAATTTCAATTCCGGCGGACAGCGAGCTGCCAACTCCACCAGCTCATGATCCAGAAAGGGCACACGCGCCTCCAGACCCCAGGCCATGGTCATGTTATCCACCCGCTTGACCGGGTCGTCCACGATCAACGTGGTAACATCCATGCGCAACACCGCATCCATAAAGCTGTCTGCCTGTGGTTGCGCCAACAGCCGTTCAATCTCACGCGAACTGTGATCGTCACCCCGGTAGTTCGGCTCAACCATGGAGCGAAACTCCTCATGATCGCGGTCAAAATAGTGGCGGGCAAAACGTTGCAACGGCGAGCCTGTTTGATCCGCCTGCATCCGCGGGTACCAGAAGTAGCCCCCAAACACCTCATCCGCCCCCTGACCGGACTGCACCACCTTGATCTCCTTGGAGACCTGTTCCCCCAGCAGATAGAAGGCCACTGCGTCCTGCCCAAACATAGGTTCTGCCATCTGGCCTACCGCTTCTGGCAGTCGCCGCAACACCTCGACATTCGGTATGTGGTATTTGCGGTGACGGGTGTCATAGCGCTCAGCCACCTGATCCGAGAACTCGAATTCGTCCCCCTTCTCGTCCGGGTGATCCTCAAAGCCGACCGAAAATGTACGCAGATCCGACACCCCGGCCTCTGCCAGCAATGCCACCAGCAGACTGGAGTCCAGACCACCCGACAGCAGCACGCCCACAGGCACATCCGCAATATCGTTGCGTCGCTTCACTGCCAGCCGCAGTGAATCGTGTATCGCCTCTAGCCACTCATCATCGGCCACGGGCTGCTCAGGACGGGTTGCCGCAAGACTCCAGTAAGACCACTCCCGGCGACTACCGTCGGCGCTGACAAGCATGCAATGACCTGGGGCCAGCTTGCGTACGCCCTTGAGGATGGTGCGTGGCGCAGGCACCACCGCATGCAGTGTGAACAGGTTGTGCAAGGCTATCGGGTCTATCGAGCAATCCACCCCGCCCGCCGCCAGCAGGGCCTGGGTGTTAGAGGCAAAGCGAAAGGCCTGGGCATCCTGAGAGTAGTAGAGTGGCTTTATCCCCAGCCTATCTCGCGCCAGGAACAGTCGTCGCTCGCGCACATCCCAAACAGCAAAGGCGAACATGCCGTGAAGACGTTTGACGCAATCCTCACCCCAGGCATGCCACGCCTTGAGGATGACCTCACTGTCGCCGTTAGAAAAGAAGTGATATCCAAGTTCGCGCAGCTCGACCCGCAATTCGCGGAAGTTGTAGATGGTGCCGTTAAATACCAGCGCCAAGCCCAGCTCCTGATCCACCATGGGCTGACTGGCGTGTTCAGACAGATCGATAACAGAGAGACGACGATGGCCGAAGGCCAGGGGGCCATCACTGTAACTACCCCCATGATCCGGACCACGCTGCTCCAGGCGCTGGGTCATTCGCTCCACCGCTTCCAGACGCGGGACGCCGTTGTCCAGTCTCAGTTCACCACAGATACCACACATCTTGATTCCACCACATACTGTTCAGGAACGAGGGAGTGTAGCGCAGATCAGGGCGCGTCCCCATCCTGGAGTTCAAGCCCAAGCTGATAGAGCCGATTCTTCTTCTCCCCGGTCAGTTTCGCCGCCAGGGCAGCCGCCTGTTTTAGCGGCAACTCCTGCATCAGGATGCGCATGCTACGCTCAGCTTCCGGGTCCAACCCATCATCGGCACGCTGACCCTGACCACTCACCAACAGCACAAACTCACCTTTGGACTGCATCGGATCCTGTTCCAGCATCTCGCACAGAGAACCCAAGGTTCCATGCAGAATGGTCTCATACAGCTTGGTCAGTTCGCGCGCCAACACGGCAGGACGTTCCGGTCCAAAGATATCCGCCATATCCCGCAAACAGGCCCGCACCCGATGGCTGGATTCATAGAACAGCATAGTCCTCGGCTCATCACATAGCCGTTGAAACTCCGTCCTGCGTGCGCCCTTGGTGCGAGCAGGAAAGCCCTCAAACAGAAACCTGTCCGTAGCCAGACCGGATGCGCTAAGGGCGGCGATAACCGCACTTGGTCCCGGTACAGGGGATACGGTGATCCCCTGTCGATGACACTCCCGGACCAGAGCGAAGCCGGGATCGCTTATGGCTGGAGTACCAGCATCAGAGATCAGAGCCACCGCATCCCCTTGCTTCAGACAGGCTATTACCTTCTCCAGCGCCTGGTGTTCATTGTGTTCATGCAGGGCCAGCATCCGAGTATCCACCCCAAAATGCCGCAGCAGGGTGCGGCTGTGCCTGGTGTCTTCCGCAGCAATCAGGCTTACGCCGGAAAGCACCTCAATGGCACGCGCAGAGATATCACCCAGATTGCCTATGGGAGTTGCCACCAGATAAAGAACACCGCTTTTGATTGACACAGCACACCCCAGAAAAGATACTTGGTTAGCCTGCTACCGCTCTTAGTAGCACCACAGACAAGGATTATTTAACCAGACAGGTTTGTCACAATCCTGCCTACCTCTATTCGACCATGCAACTAAATCGTTACTCTACGTACCTGTTTCTACTGATTTCAGTCCTGATTGCCGGATGTATCTCTGACCCCACAATAAAATGGATTGAGTCAGAGGTGCCTGATAGCCTACGGAACAACCGGGAATTTTCCAGCGCGCTTGATCTGGAACAGTCAGGCAACCATGCCGAAGCCGCACGCATGTTGGAAAGGTTGGCACAAAACGCCCGACCGCCGCTTAAACAGGAGGCAATGCTTAGGGCGGTAGAAAATTATCTCAAGGCGAATAATGACGACTCCGCCTTTCTGCTATTACAGCAGATAGGAACCGACAACCTGCCGCGCTTGGGTCTTAAACGCAGAGTGCTACTGGCTGAGGTCATAATCAAGGGTAACCGACCAGATGAAGCCCTGCAGCTACTGGAACTGCCACCAGAGGAAGGGATGCCACTCCCCCTGCTCCGGCGTTACCATAAAAATCGCGCCGAGGCATTTCGTCTCACCGGCAACATGCTAGAGAGCGCGCGCCACCTTACCGAACTGGATCTGCTCACCCAAGACCCGGCCACGCGGCTGGACAATCAGCTCAAGATCATTCGCACCCTGACCACCTATACCGACTCCGCCCTTGAGCTGTTAAAACCCAACCCTCCAGGCGTGTTTGGAGGCTGGATAGAACTGGCCAGAGTAATAAAGATAAACACCGACAATCCATCCATGGGTGCAACTGCCCTGCAAAGATGGCGCGAGGAATTTTCCAGCCACCCGGCGCTGCCTCAGCTACTGGAGAATCAGATACAGCGTACTGCCGTTAAATATTCCAGACCGAAGCAGTTGGCCATACTTCTGCCAAAACGTGGGCCATACGCCAAAGCCGCCCTGGCCCTGTACGACGGCATAATCGCCGCCCACAACACTCAGCCGGAATATGAGCGGCCCCGACTTCGCGTCTACGACAGCAGCAACCACAGCAAGGTTATGCTCACCTACAGACGAGCTCTGGCTGAGGGTGCTGACATGGTGATAGGTCCACTGGTAAAAGAATCGGTGGAACAAATGGCGAGAGCCGGCTCACTTAAGGTGCCGGTTCTGGCACTAAACCAGGTTCAGACCCATACCTCATTACCGGACAAGCTGTACCAATACGGTCTGGCTCCCGAGGACGAATCCAGGCAAGTTGCGGAACGGGCATGGCTGGACGGACATACCCAGGCAATTGTGCTCACACCACAAGGTAAATGGGGTGAACGAATATACGACAGCTTTCGTAATCGTTGGATCAGCCTGGGAGGAAAGATAGTTGAACGCCAGGTTTACAACCCGGTTAAGCATGACTTTTCCGCCCCTATCCAGGCCTTACTTAATATAGATGAGGGTTACCAACGGCAACGCTCCATACGTAGCGCCATTGGTAGAAAGGTAGAATTCGTACCACGTCGCCGCCAGGACGCCGACTTCATCTTCCTGCTGGCCAAGACAACCCTGGCGCGCCAAATACGCCCGCAACTACAGTTTCATCACGCCTCAAAGCTGCCCATATATACCACCTCACACAGCTATTCCGGCATCCCAGATCCCAAAAAAGACCTGGATCTGGAGGGCGTTGTATTCCCAGATATTCCCTGGATCTTGGCCGACGAAGGGGGGCAAACACTGTCCAAAGACCTCATGCAAGACACCCTATCCAACAAAAGCTCAAACTATGGACGCCTGTTCGCCATGGGGATAGACAGCTATCGCATGATGCCACACCTGGCTCGTCTGCAATCATCATCCCGTGAAACCCTGGATGGTAAAACCGGGATACTCTACATAGGCCGAAACAACCAGGTCCACCGCCAGCTAGTGTGGGCCAAGATAAAGAAGGGCAACCCTGAGATCATCGGCTACGCACCGCGTATGGATGAGAAGCGTTCATTTTCTGCCCCAGCTTCCGGATCCAGCCCCAGTAAGTCCTCCGGCTTTTTTTCCTGGTAGCGGAAACAAGTGTCCAGATGGTTTAAACAGGGCAACACTCCGGAAAAAACCACCCGAAAGATCGGTTCAGATGCCGAGACCATGGCAATGGCCTATCTGGAGAAAAAAGGTCTGGCCCTGTTAACACGCAATTATCACTGTCGCCGGGGTGAGATCGATTTAATCATGCGAGATGGAAACTTTCTGGTGTTCATTGAGGTCCGTTATCGCAAGAACAATCTTTACGGCTCAGCCGCTGAAAGCGTGACCAGACAAAAACAGCACCGCTTGCTTACCACTGCGAGTTATTATCTACAGAATGAGAAATACAACGCAGACAGCGCGTGCAGATTTGATGTAATTAGCATATCAGGACAACATAATCTTCAGATTGACTGGATCAAAGACGCCTTTCAGGCTGAAGCTAATTGAAAATAAAACCCTACAATACGGAGAAAACCATGAGACTGGCCAAACCTATTAGTGTCATCGCTATCCTGCTTGGTATAAATCTACTCTACGGATGCGCCCCCGTGGTGGTGGGTGGTGCTGCAACCGGCATCTCCGTGGTACATGACCGCCGCTCGGTCGGCACCGCGGTCGAGGACCAGAACATCGAGCTAAAGGCCATGCATTTTAAAGCCCAGAATTCCACGTTGATGCAGAAGGCAAATCTCAGCGCCACCAGTTACAACAAGGTTGTTCTTCTGACCGGACAGGCTGAAACAGAACAGTTACGCCAGAACTATGTTGGCATGATCCGCAGAATAGCTCAGGTAAAACGGGTGGTGGACGAGATCCAGATTGGCACTCCGGCATCTCTTACCCAGCAGGGCAACGACACCTACATCACCTCCAAGGTCAAGATTAAGCTGTTCGATGTGAAGCTACCTGACTTTGATCCAACCCGGGTCAAGGTAGTAACAGATATGGGCAATGTCTACCTGATGGGCATAGTCTCCCAGCAGGAAGCGGCCGAAGTAGTGCAAAAGGTGCGCTACATTTCCGGGGTCAAGCGTGTGGTTAAGATCTTCGAGTACCGATAACTCACCGGTGGAAAAGCTCCCAACCAAGGCAGTCTCGGAACTATGCAGGATATTCGGCCAGGAATCAGTCCTGACCGACCCTGGAGACTGCCTGCCCTACGGTTACGATAATAGCCGCCGTCAGGCCATGCCCCAAGCAGTGGTGTTTGCCACTGAACATGCGCAGATCAAATCCCTGGTGCAGCTATGTCATAGAGATGGCATCAACCTGATAGCCAGGGGACGCGGCACCGGCACCACCGGCGCCACCGTCCCGGATCTTGGTGGAATAGTCCTCTCGCTGGAACGCATGAACCGTATCCTGGAGATTGATCCGGACAATCGCCTCGCCCGGGTTGAGCCGGGGGTAACCAATCAGACCCTGCAACAAGCAGTGGCGGAACACGGATTTTTCTGGCCGCCGGATCCAACCAGCTCAGCCATCTGCACCATCGGCGGCAATCTGGCCTACAATTCCGCCGGACCACGCGCGGTCAAATACGCCACCCCCCGGGAGAACACCCTGGGCCTACACGCCATAACCGGCAGAGGCGAAGAGATACGTACCGGAGTCAGAACCAGCAAGGGGGTTGTAGGTTATGACCTGACCCGCCTGCTGATCGGATCCGAAGGCACCCTGGCGGTTATCACCGAAGCCGTACTAAAACTCACACCACTGCCCGAAGCCAAACAAACCCTGCGCGCCACCTATCGGGATATGCATACAGCGGCCCGCGCCGTCTCGGCCATCATGGCCCAGCCAGTCACCCCCTGCGCCCTGGAATTCATGGATGGAGCAGCCCTCAAGATGGTGCGGGAGTTTTCCAAATTAGAGATCGACCCTGAGGTTGGCGCCCTGCTTATGATCGAGATAGACGGACCCAAACACTGTCTGGATCAATCGGTAAAGGCTGTCGCCACCGCCGCCAGCAACCCGGGCCTGATTGATCTACACATCGCCAAGACCGAGGAGGAGATCACCCAACTGTGGACGGCGCGTCAGTCCCTCTCTCCCGCCCTGCGCAAGGTCGCCCCCAAGAAGATCAATGAGGATGTGGTTGTACCTGTTTCCAACATGGCTCAATTGATTGAAGGACTGGAACAGCTATCCGAAAACAGCGGAATCCAGATCGTGAATTTTGGCCACGCCGGCAACGGCAACATCCACGTAAACCTGCTAACCGATCCGGACGATCCAACAATGATGCAGAGGGCTCATCAGTGCCTGGATGCCGTCTTTGACCTGGTACTTGGGCTGGGCGGGACCCTGTCAGGAGAACACGGCATCGGACTGGAAAAGCGTGATTATATTGATCGTGAGATCGACCCGGTCAGCCTGCGTCTGATGACGGATATAAAGAGACAGTTTGATCCGGCCGGGATACTCAACCCCGGCAAGATCTTCCCCGCCCCCAACGCTTGAGCAGGATCGTGCCGTCCGGTTATTTCATCCTGAGAGGACAGGTGGTGCGATCATAATCCTGCCCCAATCTATCCCAAACATAATCCAAGGCATTTTGGATGTATGAGAAAAAATGCTCCTCTCCCAGATACTCAATCAGACGGGTACGTCGGATGACATCCATAAACTGCTTCTTCATACCGGCTACAACCATCTCGATCCCGTGATCTTTAAGGCGTTCCACCAGATGGTGCAATACCTCTTCTCCGGTCGCATCCATCTGATTAATACCTGACGCGTCGATAACGATGTAGCGCAGCTTGGGATTTAGGGCAACCACCTCAAGTATCTTGTCCTCAAAGTAGCCAGCGTTGGCAAAATAGAGTGAGCCATCGAAACGGATCACAGAGATAAGCTCACTGGTGGGAAGCGGAAAGACCGTTATATCGCGCAGAGTTCCATCCTTGTAACGGGAAAGCACCGCAACCCGTGGACGCATGGAACGGATCACAAACAGGGCAAGAGATAGAAGAACCCCCATCAACACTCCGAACTCCAGGTGTGGCGCCAGATACATGGTAAGACCAAAGGTGATAACAGCAACTGCCGCATCATGCGGCTGCGCCCTCCAGGCGTGAATGATCGGGGAAATCTTGAACAGGTTTATAACAGCCAGGATTATTACGACACCCAGAGTTGCGACGGGCAGGTGATATATCAACGGGGTTAAAAACAATAAAGTGATGCCAACCACACCACCGGTCACAACGGAAGAAAAACCGGTGAGGGCGCCGGCGTTGATGTTAATGGCAGAGCGGGAAAATGAACCGGAGACCGGATACCCGGAAAAGAGGCCAGACACCACATTACTCAAACCCTGTCCCACTAGTTCTTGATTGGTATCCAGGCGTTGTCTGGTACGTGCAGCCATGGCCTTGGCAATGGCAATGGCCTCCATAAACCCGATCAGAGAGATTACTACAGCACTGCCCATCAACTGCAGGAGCACATCTGCACTGAACACGGGAACAGCAAATCCTGGCAGGCCGTCCGGGATAACACCCACAACCCTGCCGCCCTTGGCCTCAAACTCAATCACCCAGGAAACCATGGTAGTAATAGTGACAGCAGCAAGCACATTAGGCATGCGTGGCAGGAACCTCTTTACCCCGAGCATAACGGAGATCGCCAATATCGCCATCAGCAGCGTAGGGACGTGCGTCGACTCCATGGCAGCCTGCATGGTGTTGTAGACGGTCTCATAGTGACGCACGGATTTCTCCACCGTCACACCAAACAGTTTGCCGATCTGGGAGGTAGCAATGATCAGGGCGCCTGCATTAGTAAAACCTACAACCACCGGATGAGACAATAGATCTACCACCACGCCAAGACGCAACAAGCCAAGGCTCATCTGGAACAGACCAACCAGAACGGCAAGGGCCATGGCATAGGCAAAAAACCCCTCGGAGCCAGTAGCGGCCAAGGGCTCTAGTGCCGCAGCCGTCATTAGTGAGACCACTGCAACCGGACCGGTTGCCAGTTGCCGTGACGAGCCAAAAAACGATGCGACTATCGGAGGAAGTAAAGAGGCATAAAGACCGAAATATGGTGGCAGCCCTGCAAGTTGGGCATAGGCCATGGATTGGGGCACCAGGACCATGGCTACGGTGATGCCGGCAACAATATCCGCCTTTAGAGTCTTACGGTCACGCAGCTCTCTGATCCAGCCTAAAAACGGGGTAAAACGTCCAGGAAAACTTACTACCAACCCGAGCAACCAATCCACTAGCTACCTCACTTCAATGAGTAAAAAGATCAGAAACAATTATTTTATTGGTCAACCATCCCATAACTTCCACATTCGATATTAGCCCGATAGCATGGCTAATAAAACACGTGCCCAAGATAACCATCCTGGGCATCCAGGCTTGAAGCTCCAGGGCACACAAATCATAGGCCTGACCACAGCGTCTTCAGTACATCTTACCTGGATCTGACAAGGTATATCAGTATATCATCATCTTTTGTAGTATCGGTTACAGTGAGAATACTGACAAAAATCACACACCGGGAGTTATAGCCGTAAATTTTGTGAATATCTATGATTCAATTCATGTAATATCTCAGTCAGATGATAATGGGGAGGCTGGTAAGGGAGGACCCGGCATCGATAACAACATCAAGGAAGCAGGGTTATTATGGATTCAGCTCATGCAGAATTCGAACAGATTTTCGCCTGAGGATACTCTGATAGATTCGGGGATTGATTCATAGGTTCTCACGGCAAATGGGGATATTACTTTTTACAACGCTTGAAAACGATAAAAGGTAGCGGTAACACTTTTTATCTCTCTTGCCCTGAATAATCCTGCATGGATTTATTCAGGTCTACTACAAACATATTTTCAGGCCAAGCAGGTAATAGTTAGATGAATAGAACAATTTATGGTGGAGTAATAATTCAGTGAAACAGTTGTCAACGTTAATCTTTCTGCTCCTTATTGTCCTGCCAGGTTCTACACTGGCATCCGACCAGGCCACTCACCTTGATCTGACCACCAGCTGGGTTGGATATTTCGCACTGGGGCTGTTTAGTCTGGCTTACCTTCTGGTAATGGCAGAGGAGTTCACCCATCTGCGCAAGTCCAAGCCGGTAATCCTGGCGGCAGGTATTATCTGGGCCGTTATCGCTATCGTCTATGCCAGTCAGGGGTTGACCCATGCGGCAGAAGTTGCAGTACGCCACAACCTGCTTGAATATACGGAGTTGATGCTCTTCCTGCTGGTTGCGATGACCTACATAAACTCCATGGATGAGCGCAACATATTCGAGGCTCTGCGCTCATGGCTGGTAGCCAAGGGTTTTGGGTTTCGCCAGCTATTCTGGATCACCGGCCTACTTTCGTTCTTCATCTCTCCGGTTGCGGACAATCTGACTACCGCGCTATTGATGTGTGCGGTAATCATGGCAGTCGGCGGGTACAACAGTAAGTTTGTACTACTGGCCTGTATCAATATCGTTGTTGCAGCCAACGCCGGGGGGGCCTTCAGCCCATTCGGCGATATAACCACCCTGATGGTATGGCAGAAATCGATTGTCACACCCCAGGGTGCGGTGGACTTCTGGGCCTTCTTTCACCTGTTCATACCGGCGCTGGTGAACTGGCTGATCCCGGCATCAATCATGCACTTTGCCGTCCCAGCAGAAAAACCAAGCGGCGGCGGTGAATCCGTGAGCATGAAACGTGGCGCTAGAAGGATCATCGTACTGTTCCTTCTAACCATCATCACTGCGGTTGGATTCCATAATTTCTTACATCTGCCGCCAGTAATCGGCATGTTGACCGGCCTGTCTTATCTGCAGTTTTTTGGCTATTTTCTGAAGCGTTCCTCCCTCCATTTTCACAACAAGACGGAGGATACAGAGCATGCGGGGCAGATGGGTGAAGTAGTGTCTTTCGATGTGTTCAATAAGGTTGCCCGCGCCGAGTGGGACACCCTACTGTTCTTCTACGGTGTAGTGCTGTGCGTGGGCGGATTGGGATTTATCGGATATCTGGAGCTAGCATCCAATGTCATGTACCTGGATTGGGGCCCAACCACCGCCAACATAGCTGTAGGGGTGCTTTCCGCCATTGTAGACAACATCCCGGTGATGTTTGCTGTACTGACCATGATGCCAGTGATGTCCTACGACCAGTGGCTCCTGGTTACTCTGACAGCTGGTGTTGGAGGCTCTATGCTATCCATAGGCTCTGCCGCCGGCGTTGCCTTGATGGGACAGGCCAGGGGCAGGTACACCTTCTTTGGCCATCTGAAATGGGCTCCGGTAATAGCCTTGGGTTACGCCGCGTCCATCGCCACGCATATCTGGCTTAGCGACACGATTTGACCGCCGGGTTATCCCGGTGCGATGACGAGGATGGAGCTACCTGCTAGGTCTGAGCGGAATGGTCTTTCCGTTCACACTTAGCAGCCCACCACCGAGCTTTGCCGAGCTGGATATGTAGGCCTCATCTCGCACCAATAATCCCTGCTGCAACAAGTCCCCCAGGCGCTGCTCAACCATGCTCTTCCCAACCGTTTGAATCTCCTCAGGCGACGGCATATCCACCGACTCCCCCATCTTTTTACGCATCTCAATATTCTGCACGACGCTCTGTTTCGCCTGGGCCTCTAACATGGATTGCAACAGCTTCTCAGGAAGACGGATTGATGCATCGGCATTCAACTTATCCAGCATTGCCTGGACATCTCCAATCTCTTTCCACAGCAAACCATCCGCCGCAATAGAGAGGCTACCATCAATATCACCGTCGGGCGTCTTAATAAAAAGACGCTTTATTGTCAGCTTTGGATCGGCCTCCAATATGTCAGGCCCAACCCCCAGGAGCAAACCCATCACAGCCATAGCCTGTTGCTTTTCTGGTAGTTTTTGACTCCTTAACTGTTGCATTCCCTGTTGTATCCTTGCGGCTACCGCAGCCGGGATGTTCTCAATCTCTACACTTAGCTCAGCCGGACCGTAACTGGCATCGTTAACCGCTATGGCGTCTACGGAATAATCTGCACCAAATACAAGATTAACCCCATCCTCCCTGGTATCACCGATCAAGCGAATCGCATCTATCCTTACCGCCAGACCATTTTTTGGATTAACAAAATCGATCTGTTTGATCCCTAACTCTGCTTTACCCATTTGCAAATTGGACAATCCGGACTTTGAGTTAGAGCCGAGGGTTACCTTGGTCACCCTAAAGCTCTCCCCATCTGCCCCTCCTACCCAGAATTCCGGGATATTCAGCTCCAGGTCAATCTGGGTAAATCCGACATCAAACAAGAGTTCACCATCGGCCCCGCCAAACTGGAGCTCAGGCCTTCCTGGTTCTCCCGCAATCTTCAATGCCGGAACGGTAATCAAGGTCTTGCCATTACCGTCCAGGCCGATCTTGGTGTTCAATATCTTGTTTCCCTCTTCTGGAAAAAGCGTCTTCCCATCGATCTTGAAGGAGGTGCCAATTGATGCAAGGGCCAGTCCGCCATCGGTAGACAAGGGACCGTGAACTATATCGCTCTGCATGGAAAACTTGAATTCGTTCGCTTCGACATTCGGCGGCAGAGTCAATCTAAACTCAGTCTCGGCCTGCGACCCAAACCATCCGCGCTTGTATTCACTACTGATTACTTCAACACCAGCCCGTTCCATCCCAGAAACAATCTCCTGGTATTGGCTCTGGGCCTTGAACCCGATGAGTCCAGGAGCAATGAACAGTGCGAGAACCAATATCGAAAAGAGGATAGCTAATTTTTTCATGGAGACTCCGATCCTATCTACCTTGTAAATCGTCATTCAGCAGATGACAATTATTATGTTGAACCGTGGTAAAGACCAATCAGCCCGAGACTGAACTGGCCACTGCATCACTACCGGCAAACTCGCTCACCGAGCTAACTATTCCCGCCACATCCAAACCGCATGACTGTAACTGTTGTGCCGATGTGGCTTGGTCAATAAAGCGGTCTGGCAGGCCCAGGTTCAACACCCGGACATTGAGATCGTGCTTGGCCAGACACTCATTGACGGCAGATCCGGCCCCACCCTGAATCACGTTCTCCTCCAGGGTAATCAGTATGTCGTGGTTTTGTGTCAGACGGATGATCAACTCCTCATCCAGCGGCTTTACAAAACGCATATTGACCACTGTCGCATCCATGGTTGCGGCCGCCTCCAGGGCTGGAGCAAGCATACTGCCGAAGGCCAGAAGGGCCATCTTCTTTCCGTCACGAACCAGCTCCCCTTTTCCAATAGTTAGGGGGGAACGTTCAGCCGAGATGGCGACACCAGGACCGACTCCACGCGGATAGCGCACCATTGCAGGTCCGTTATACTCATAGGCGGTCTGTAACATCTGTCGGCACTCATTTTCATCCGCGGGGGCCATCACCAGCATATTTGGCAGACTACGCACGTAACTCAGATCAAAGCTTCCCGCATGGGTTGGACCATCCGCTCCCACCAGCCCGGCCCGATCCACGGCCAGGGTTACATCTAGATTCTGCAAGGCTATATCATGCGCAAGCTGATCGAAGGCACGTTGCAGGAAGGTGGAATAGATCGCCACCACCGGCTTCAGCCCTTCACAGGCTAGACCAGCGGCGAAGGTGAGGGCATGGGCCTCGGCGATACCCACATCAAAATATCTATCCGGATACTCCTCGGCATAGCGCACCAGCCCGGAACCCTCTCTCATGGCTGGTGTTATCACCACCAGATCTGGATCTTCATCCGCCAGATCGCAGACCCAGTCACCAAAGACCTGGGTGTAGGTTGGGCCTGATTTTGTCTGGGCTAAAGCGCCGGACACTGGATCGAATGGAGGCACACCATGATAAAAGCATGGATCACCCTCGGCGGGCTTAAAGCCCTTACCTTTTTTTGTGACCACATGCAGCAGGCGCGGACCCGGGATGGACTTCATATTTTCCAGGGTGTCGACCACGGTATCGATATCATGTCCGTCGATCGGACCGATGTAGTTAAAACCAAGCTCTTCAAACAGGGTCCCAGGCATCACCATGCCCTTCATATGTTCTTCCCAGCGCCCGACAAACTCACTCACATGCGGCATGTTGCTGAGCGCGGATTTGCCCCCCTCTCGCACCCTGGTATAAACCTTACTCGAAAGCACCTTGGCCAGATGGTTACGAAATGCCCCCACCGGCGCAGAGATAGACATATCGTTATCGTTCAGGATAACCAACAGATCTACGTCCATGGAACCAGCCTGATTCATCGCCTCAAAGGCCAAGCCACCGCTGATGGAGGAGTCTCCAATCACCGAAATCACGTGACGCTTCTCGCCCTTCTGCTTTGACGCCACAGCCATGCCCAAGGCCGCGCTTATTGAGGTGCTGGCATGCCCAACTCCGAACGCATCAAACTGACTCTCTTCGCGGCTAGGAAACCCAGATAGCCCCCCTTGCTGCCGCAAGGTATGCATTTGATCACGACGTCCGGTCAGGATCTTGTGGGGATATGCCTGATGCCCGACATCCCAGACCACCCGGTCATCCGGGGTATCAAATACGTAATGCAGCGCCACAGACAACTCCACCACCCCAAGACCGGCAGCCAGATGCCCCCCGGTTTTGGATACAGTCTCAATCAGGAAACTTCTCAGCTCTTTAGATAGTTGACCTAATTGCAACTTGTTTAGAAGCCGTAACCCAGAGGGGGTGTCTACGGCATTCAGCAGTGGATATTTGGCTTCACTCATTAGCAATACTTCTCAAATACTTTGCCCGGAAGTGGGAATAACCCCTAATTCTACCTCAACTACGCCATCCACGCCGAGAAAACCTCCACATCCCGCCATCAAAATAACACTTGCCCAGACCGGGAATTTAATTTCAAACGCCATCGGCCTGTGATTTGTTTTATACTCCAAATCTGTTAATCAGAGGTTCCCCGCAAAAATCATGACACACAAAACAGACGATCTTCGCATCCGGGAGATAAAGGAGCTGATCTCGCCGGAAACGCTGCTAACTGACCTCCCCATCACCGAGCTGGCAGCAGAGACGGTGTTTAACACACGGCGCGCCATCCACAATATCCTGCATGATGAGGATGACCGTCTACTAGTAGTCATTGGGCCATGTTCCGTGCATGACCCGGATGCTGCGCGCGAGTACGCAGCCAAGCTCAAGCCACTGCATGATGAACTCAAAGACGACCTGGTAATCGTGATGCGGGTCTACTTCGAGAAACCGCGTACTACGGTGGGCTGGAAAGGACTGATCAACGACCCCGACCTGAACGGCACCTTCCATATCAACAAGGGCCTGAGCTTGGCGCGGCAGCTTCTGCTGGATATAAACAGCCTGGGTCTGCCGGCAGGGACAGAATACCTGGACCCAATCAGTCCACAGTATGTCGCAGATCTGATCAGCTGGGGCGCCATCGGTGCCCGCACTACCGAGAGCCAGGTCCATCGGGAACTTGCATCCGGCCTCTCTTGCCCTGTGGGGTTTAAAAATGCCACCAACGGCAGCCTTAAGGTGGCGCTGGATGCCATCCGTTCCGCATCCCAGCCACACCATTTTCTCTCCGTGGTGAAACAGGGACGTTCCGCCATCTTTGCCACCAGCGGCAACTGCGACTGCCACGTCATTCTGCGTGGCGGCACCAGACCAAACTACGATACCGAAAGTATAAATATTGCCTCCGAGGAGATGGAGGCAACCGGCCACAAGCCACTTCTGATGGTAGATTTCAGCCATGCTAACAGCCGTAAACGACATGAGAAGCAGATCAGCATCGCCCACGATATAGCAGGCCAGATTGCGCGCGGCGACAGGCGCATCATCGGCGCCATGATCGAGAGCAATCTGGTGGCCGGAAGTCAGGATATTCGCCCAGACCGGGAGTTGACTTACGGCCAGAGTGTGACCGATGCCTGCATTAGCTGGGAGGAGAGTGTACCCCTGCTTCATGTCCTGGCGGACGCAGTACGCGCTAGACGTGGCAGCTAACTAACCCAGCTTATCTGGTTACGGTAAAACGATACGAGACCCCATCGATCAAGGCATCCTGACCCTTGGGGAAAAACTCCGACTCCCGCTCGATCTTGCCATCGCCATTCAGATCAATGCTGATTCCGTCATTCCGGTAGTCTCCATCCACCGGGCCGTTGTCCGCCAGAAATGCCGTGTACCTCTCTCCTTTCAGCAACAACTCTCCACGCAGCTGGGTCATGGAGTAATAAAGAATTTGTTCATTTCCCCAACTAGCAGGATTGGTATATATCCACAGCTGATAGTCTCCGGTTAATTTGGGAATTCCCGTTACCTTGGCCAGAGGTAGCAACCATCTACTGGCGAACAGACCTTTACCCTGGTTGACCAATGGTTCGCCGTCATCGCGCAAATCTCCATTGCGGTTGTGATCAATGAACATGCGATGGCCCTCGCCACCCAAGTCCAGCGCGAATCTATACTCCTGCCCATGGGCAAGCTTGATCACTCCATACCATTGCCGGGGCGAAGCAAAGCCTGGTAAATGGCGTAGCCGTTTTCCCGGTTCCTGGGATAGGGTGATGGCCTGAGATACGGCAGCGATGTTAAAACCTACCGGCCTGAACCCCAAACCGATGGAAACATCCAGTTGCACAGGAGAGACTACCGCCGGTTGTGATTTGGCAGGTTCCACCTTGTTGGTCGAGGCCGATCCAGGCACTGCCGGTCCAGCGGTCGGCTCCGATGATATCACCGGGTCTTTCTCGCCATCTCTATCACTCAAAAGATTTTGCAGACGTTCCAGATATGGTCCCCACGGCTGGTCCGGCATCTGATAAAGGTAAAATCCAGCAGCCAGAACCAGGATAACAAACAGCGGAAACAACGGACTGCGCCGCCTTTGACCGCCACCCCCTGGGGCACGCCTTAACATATCAGTGCAGATGCAGCCGGTTAAGCCTCATCGAATCCAGCTTCACGATATAGACGCTGAGCCTCTTCCGGGTTCTTCTCCACCCCCAACCCCTCTTTGTACATCCTGGCCATGGTGGTAAGAGAACCTATCATGCCCTGGTCTGCCGCCTTTCTGAACCAGGCAATAGCCTGAACCGGATCGCTGTCCACACATTCGCCTTCCATGTACATGAACCCCAGACCGTGTTGCGCCAGGGCATGGCCGGTCTCTGCGGCAGCGGTCATATATCTAAGGGCCAAGGCATCATTTTTTACCATCCCCAGGCCGTTTTGTGCCATCACGGCCATTCGGTACTGGGCCTCTGGATTACCCGCATCGGCCAGAGGGGAGAGCAGCTTGGAGGCATCTCCAAAGTACTTGGCTTCAAACGCAGATATTCCACTGCATAACTCCATCTCCATCTTTTCATCTATACCAACCATCAACCACTCCTGTACCAACTAATAAGACCAAAAGGGCGAGCATTCTGCCCCAGCAACATCCATATATACTATAAAAACACTCCACTCACCTCGGCTTATTCACTATCGCCATTGGTCTGAAGAACCTTCAGTCTAGCCTAATGAACCGGTGCAAACGTCAATAATCATCAGGTTTTTGACTTGTTATAGCATAAGACAAAACCAAACCACCTCATGTTATGCTATTACAATAGTCTGCTGTTGATCACACTTCCCAGTAGGGGGCCTAGACATCATAATTACACGCAACATACTATTTGTCCTTATATTAACACTATCATCTCAGGCAGGATGCGGGGGTGTTGATAGTGTATATGCGGAGCAGCGGAACATTTTTGTTGCCGCCGAAAAGGCCTTAAAGCGGGGCAAGGTTTCCGAGTATCGGTCTTTGAGAAAAAGTCTAACGAAGTACCCGCTATATCCGTACCTGGAATACGCAGAGTTGCGTTATGGATTCTCCAATAAAAAGCTGCCTCGGGTAAAAAAGTTTCTCGATCGATATCCCGATCTACCTCTCTCCCATCTCCTACGCAGTGCCTGGCTCAGCCATCTGGCCAAGAAGAAGAAATGGTCCAGTCTGCTTGAGTTATACACACCGCAGGAGAATATCCAACGGCAGTGCAACTATCTACGCGCCCTAATAAGCAAAGGACAGCAGGAAAAAGTATTCAAACTGGTGGAGCCCATATGGTCATATGGCGGCTCTCGTCCGGATGACTGCACCCCGGTATTCAATGCATGGCGCAAGGCCGGAAAACTGACTACGGAACTGGTCTGGAAACGCATTGAGCTTTCCATGCAGGAGAACGAAACTACCCTTGCCAGATACCTTAGACGCTACCTGCCCACACTGGAAAAAAGATGGTTTGACCAATGGCTTAACATTCACAACCACCCGGAGAAACTGAAAAAACGGGCTAGGCTTCGAGGACCTGACAGATTACGCAGAATCATCATGAGCCATGGGGTTCAACGCCTGGCACGCCGCAACATCAACACCGCCCTGTCTGTCTGGAACAAGCTGCAGGCGGATAATAAGTTCCCAGTTAAGCTACAAAAACGGGCCGAACGCGCTATAGCTCTGCGCATGATTCGCACTAGACACAAGCAGACTCTGAAGTTTCTGGACCAGATCCTACCCCAGCCGAATGACACCCTGCTGCATGAGAAACGGATACGTGCCGCCCTATCCAAACAGAAATGGAAACTTGTCAGCAACTGGATTAAACAACTGCCGAGCAATCTCAAAACGAGCGATGAATGGCGCTATTGGCTGGCCAGGTCGCAAGCGGAACTGGGACAGAACGACGCGGCAAAAAGATTATTTAAACAACTCACTAAAGAACGCAGTTTTTATGGCTTTCTAGCCGCCGATCTGCTGTCCATCGAATATGACCTAAATCACCAGCCACTGAAGGTTAGTAGCTCCACCCTAAAACAACTTGAGACCCACAACGGATTATTGCGCTCAAGGGAGATGTTCCTGTTAGATCGCAATACCGAGGGGCGCAGAGAGTGGCGTGCTGCCACCGCAAAAATGAGCTTAGAGCAGCTTAAGGGTTCTGCCATTCTCGCGCACAAATGGGGGCTATATGATCGATCCATTATATCCCTGACCCAAGCCGGTTTATGGGATGATCTGAAATTACGCTTCCCCCTCGCCCATCGCAATCAAGTTGATAAAAGAGCCAAGGAAAAGAACCTGGAAAGTGCGTGGGTATTTGCGGTAATACGCCAGGAAAGCCTATTCATCCAAGATGCCCGTTCTCCGGCTGGGGCGCTAGGGCTTATGCAGTTAATGCCAAGGACCGCTCGCAGCACCGCCCGCAGGCTGAAGATGGGTCGTCCGAAAACAAGCAAGATACTGCAACCGAAAACTAATATACGCTTGGGAACGGCCTATCTTAGGGTGGTTCTTGATGAGTTATGGCAGAACAAGGTATTGGCTACTGCTGCCTACAACGCAGGCCCCAGCAGAGTAAGGAGTTGGCTGACAAAAAAAGCAGTACCGGCAGATCTCTGGATCGCCACCGTTCCGCTAGAAGAGACCAGAGGATATCTTAAGCGGGTGTTGGCCTACATGGTGATATATGAACAACTCCTGGGACAGAAACCGCGGCGCCTCATGGACCTTATGTCCCCGATAAAACGCAATCCCAAGAAGACCGCAGACATAATCCAGACGCTGAACAAGAGATTAGGCAACCTCTGATTAAGCAACGTCTCGGCCATCACGGGCTTAATCAAAGGTTCCTTAGTGTATATACTTGGTTTCATCAGGATCATCGCCCGGATAACCCCTAATCTCAGGCTCATCATTCCCACGGGGCTTCTTACTGGCAACCTTATCCTTGATCTGCGCGATTACATTGTGATCAGTAATCACCTCGTAAAATCTGCGCCCCCACTCCTCTTCAGTGTTGATACTATTCCCTACCCATAGACGCACCGGAGCCTCACGCACCACAAGCCAATGCATCCTGCCGGCACGATCCGGGTAGCGTCCCGCATAAAAAACACTGTGTTCGCTATATCCGGGAACAGTACTACCTACCCGCATCAGGGCCAACTCTGTTTTAAGTTTAAAGAAGGCTGGCATATCAAGCTCAATGCCATTGACGTTATAGCTCAACAGCTCATCATTCTGGTCTCTGCCTATCTTGCCCTGGTCCACCGAAACGACAACCTCCACACCTCTTTTTACCTGCTCACTCAGGGCGGTACGGCGCAAAACAGCAGAGCATGAAGAGAGACGATCAGCCCGGTTGATAGCGGGAGAGATCATAATCTTCTGATCACCGTCATAGAGAAACGCCGGTGACCCGTCGTTGAATGATATGCCCAACCCCAACTCCAGTTCGGGTAAACCATGTTTTCTGTTTTGCACGTTTTGCGTATCTACAACCTGTAGTATCTTGTGCGCCAGACCGCAGGCAAGACTGACGCATAACCATTGATACGGGGCATACTCATATTCAACAATGCTTAGGATCACAGCATCGCCCTCTACAAACACCTTGGTGGCCCCAAAGCTCTCCAGCAGTTTGGTGATTGGTTGGAAAAAATTAATACTGAAATGTGATGCCGGATTAAGATTTTGATCCAACAACTGGGCAGTAATTGCCGTTGAACCGCGCACATCCGCTTTGATGATCACATGATTTCTGATCCGATGCTTCTCAACCCCAACCTCAGAATACTGAATAAATTCCTGCAAACTATCGTTACTTCTGGACAGCTCGATGGTCTCGTCACGCAACAGAATCTTGAGGCTATTCATCACGAAGTGGCTTTGATAGGCCAGTTTGAGGTCACGGCGAAACACGGCATAGTCCCGTAAAAAGCATTTAATGCGGTATTCCCGGCGACCCTTGGACATATTCCTGATACGTTCTGCCGCGATCCCCAATACCTTTCTGACTATATCTGGTTGAGATACGTCCTTGAGACCGGACAGCTTGCTCACTAGCTTGCGTCTGGAAAGTGCACCCTCAAGGTATCTGCTGATCAGTCCCAGAGGAACCCGTCCATGCAGTTCCTTGTAAACCTTTGGGGCCTCGTACGCTGCGTATATCTTGGCAGTAAGCCCCGCCTGTTTGAAGCGGCGTCGCACCTCTGCCATCAGATGATCGTGCAACTTCTTCCAACGGGCATCACTTTTAAGATCTGGTGTATTAATCTTGCGCCCAGTCCTGGTGTTCTGATCAACCCCATCCAGGAAAAGGACCGCCTCCATATTCGCCGGATCATCCAGCCATGAACACAAGCCTTCAGCATACTCATCCTCCTGAATCGAACCAACAAGCAATAACTCAGTTTCGAGAAAGCCGGACAGCATACCCCGGTCGTGGCGCAATCGCATACCGGATGAATCCCCCTCCACACCGCCCCTGGCGCTAGTCGTTTCCGGCAGGTGTGGAGCATGGGCCCATGCAGGTAGTCCATAACCAAATACATCCGTAACAATCCGGTTGATTTGGCTGAAACGCCCGGGTTCATCTCTACTCATCAAGGCAAGAGAGTAGTGGTGCATAAACTGCTCCTCAGCCCACAGGCTGGGAAGCTGCAACAGAGGATTAAACAGCAGAAGTTTTGGAACAGGCCAGGACCGCCCCAACACAGATTTACGCAATTTGCGCAACGCGGTCGACTCAAGCTTGTATACATGCCGAAACAACTTGCGCGTAATACGGTATTTTAGAGAAGTTTCTTGCTTTGCCAGAGTTACCAGCCTGTCATGCAGATGCACTGCATGGCTGCTGGATTGTTCGCCATCCATAGTCCTGGCGTGCTGCAACCTATCCCGGTGTTGTATCAGCTCCTCGCTAACGGACATCAGCAGGTACTTCAAGATTGCAAAGTGCAAAAGTTGGATTTGATCCGGAGATGACTCTTTCCTGGCTTTACTTACTCCGGCCTCTGTTAATCTGGTATACGCCTTTTCAAAGCTCTCCAGGTCGCTGACACTTGGGGGCGGATGCGCCTCCCCCCAACTATTCACTCCGATGTCATGCAGCAGCATGCGTCGCACCAGGATTCTGGTCGAATTGGTAAACTCTTGGCTTAAATAGATATCTATATTAGCGTTATCAATTCCCCGGGGAATGCGATCAAAGGATAATCTTACAGGTGTGGTTGATGGCAGCGATGAAAATAGATCATCAATGTCTTGTTGCAGACCAAATATTTTTTTTAGATTGGAGAGCATTCAGTAATTATCGCCCAGTCATACCGGAACAGTAGATATATGACGCATCACGCAGCCATTGCAGCCACTAACCGGTCCTCCATCTCAATTCGAACAGCCAGCTCCTCACCTAATACTGATAAATCCTTCCCCAGCTGTTCCAGCTCATGCTGATGGGATGAATCATATTTATCATTAAAGGCAACTGCGTATTCCGTAGCCTCGACAATCTTATCGTAGACCTCTTCGGCAACAGCCATCACGCTGGTTCGTTTCTCTTCGCCACGCGCTATGCGTGCGAGAATCTCAAAATGGCCAAAGGCCATGTAGTCCATTAACACCTGACAAAAACTTGTTAATTTGCGTTCGTCCAAGTCGCTTGGTGTAAAAGGCTCCAACCCTGCCAGCTGACAAAACTGGGTCCACATCTCCTGTCTTTCAAGCAACAGTTTCTCAACCATATCTCCGGTTCTTGTACGTCTATCCCTGTCAATCGCTATTCCTTCCGGCATGTTACAGACCCCTTTCTAAACTATTTCAGATGGCAAGCTAATCATTATCCTGCAGCAGTGGCAAGTAATTGATCCAACTATTGTATCTTATATCCACATGGATACTCTCGTCTAATTTTAGCCTGACTAATTCAGCATCAATCTCACGCCAACAATAAAAAGCAATACGGCAAAAAGTCGCCTTAAGGTACGGGTCGGCATGCGATGAGCCAGTCTTGCCCCCAATGGTGCAAATAAAAATGTGGTGACAACTATCCAGGGCATAGCGGTCCAATAGACATAACCAGTACTACCTACAGGCAGGGACCCTTCACCCCACCCTGCAACTACAAATCCAATTGTCCCGGCCAGCGCAATCGAAAAACCACAGGCACTTGAGGTAGCTACTGCATTGCGGATATCCACTCCGTTCCAGTGCAAGTACGGCACCGTCATTGATCCACCTCCAATCCCGACAATCGAAGATATCATCCCGATTACCGCTCCAGCCAAGGACATCCCCACCTTGCCGGGGATGGTTCGACTTGAACCGAAGTTCACATCCAACACCAGATACAGAGCCACCAACACAACAAACAGCGCGAACACCCTTTGCAGCCATACGGATGAAAGCAGATCAGCGGTGGCCGCACCAAGCCAAGCGCCTAGCACTATCCCCGGGGTCAGCATAACAAACAGCCCCCACTGCACAGCCTTGCGTTTATTGTGGGCGTAGATGGATGAAATAGATGTCACAATAATCGTGGCCAGAGATGTGCCTATAGCTAGATGCATCACTATGGACTCATCCATCCCATGCCGACGAAACACCCACAACAGGGTCGGCACAATAATCAGCCCACCGCCTATGCCAAACAACCCGGCCGTCAGACCCGCCACGGCCCCCAGCGAAAGAAATACCGCAATCTCATGAAAGATGGGCAAGTCTCCAGCCAGTTCATTAAATAATTGAGACATATCTACAATTTGGATCTATATTTTAATTCGCATGAATGAATATTATGGATGCTATTCAACAACAGGGAGAGGCGTATTCAATGAAGAATAACAGAGTATGTATATTGGGAGGAACCGGCTTTGTAGGTCGTCATCTGACTGCAAGACTTACCGCAGATGGAATAGAGTGCCGAATCCCTACCCGCTATACCGAGCAATATCGCGCCATCCGACTCAATGGTCCGGTAGAACTGGTCAAGTCCAATGTATTCGATCCAAAGCAACTCAGATCCCTGTTCACTGACTGCGATGCAGTCATCAACCTGATCGGCATATTAAATCAGGGAGGAAACACCAGCTTCCAGCGCATTCATGTGAAACTTCCGGATATGATCATAGCCGCATGCAAAAGCACCAAGGTTAGCCGTCTACTTCACATGAGCGCACTGAACGCCAGCACCACTGGAGATGTCAGCGACTATCTTCGCACCAAAGGTGAGGCACAGAACCGCGTCCTAACTAATTCGAGCCGCCATGGCGGGCTAAACGTAACCAGCTTTGGACCCTCCGTAATATTCGGGCCTGACGACAGCTTCTTTAACCGCTTCGCCGGCCTGCTCAAACTTTCGCCCGGACTATTCCCGCTGGCCTGTCCAAACTCATGCTTTGCTCCGGTCTATGTAGGCGATGTAGCCAGAGCATTTACCGAGTCGTTGCATAACAGCAAGACCTGGAAAAAACACTACGAGCTGTGCGGACCGCGCATCTTTACCCTGCGCGAACTGGTTGAATACACGGCCAAACAGATGGGGCTTAACAGAAAGATTATTGGATTAAGCGACACCTTTTCGCGCATTCAGGCTCATCTGCTTGGACACTTCCCGGGAAAGCCTTTTTCCTATGACAACTATCGCTCTCTCCAGATCGATAGCGTATGCAGCAAAGACGGACTGAGTGAGCTCGGCATCCAGGCAACCGATATAGATGCGATAGTCCCGTACTACCTTGGACAACGCTCGGAAAGATCACGTTACCTCAAGCTTAGAAGCCAAGCGTAACAGTCACTGAAGCAATTCCTCCATCCTCGACCTCCTCTGCTCCATCGGGAGCTTGGAGAGTTGCTCACAGGCTTGATAAAACTTGCCGAGATCCCCTTTAGACTCTTTCAGTATGTTAACAAACGCCGGCACCCACTGTGCATAGGTTGCGACTGAAGCTAGGCGTGCGTTATTCAGATCACGCCTAAACCAGTGATCAAACCCGGCATAACCATCCCACCGCTGTTTGAGTCGGTGATAATCGTTGCGCAATCCATCGAACTCCACCGCCTTTTGCGCACGCATTTCTACATCAGGCAACGAGCGCCCATAGAGCTGCGACAGACGAGCCCTCGTATCCAGCAATATGCGGTAAAATTCTTCTTTTCGATGCTTGCGTTGCCGCCACTGTTTCAGGCCCACCGTATCCTTGCGTGATCTAAACCAGCGTTCCACACCCACCTGTTCAACGGTAGAGGCAAAGGCCTCGTTAAACGCACTGTCCCCAGCGACATAGAGTTGCTGATGAGCAAGTTCATGCAAGATCAATCCTGCCAGTTGCGACTCTGGCCAGTTTATTACCGTGCTAGGCAGAGGGTCATCAAACCAGCCCAGGGTTGAGTAAGCAGCGGCTGGTTCAACCGTCACATCCAGACCATCACTACTCAGACTATCTGCATAACTCTGCGCCTGTTTCAGGTCAAAATAGCCACGGTAACTGGCGCAACCGATCACCGGATAACACCACTGCTTGGGACTCACCGAGAACTCGGGGGTCGCCACCACGCTCCACACCACAGCCTTGCGATCAAGGGATGCGTAAGAGAGATAGCTGTCGTTTTTCGGCAGCCCCAGTTGGCTAGTGGCGAACTCGCGCACCTCTAAAATCAGTTCCAGCTTTTGACGCAGCTCGACATCGGTCTTTTCATCCTGCAACATCTCACTAATCGGCCGACTATCGCCCAACAGGCTGAAATGACCACGGATGGATTGATAATAATAACCGGTAGTTGCACAACCATGCAGCAGCACCGACCACAGCAGAGCGACCAGCGCCGACCTTGTGCCAATACCACCTGGAGGTATTCTGCAAGATAGACGTCTGATTAAATGCATTTTCATGCGACCTGAAACATAAACAACATACATGGCATTATCCATTAAACAAAAATACAATGCAGTCGACATCAGAAACAAAGACAAGAATCATGAAAAGCTATCTAGTAGGTGGAGCTGTACGCGATCAGTTGCTTGGGCTTCCGGTCAAAGAGCGCGACTGGCTGATAACCGGAGTCACTCCAGAACAACTTAACAAGCTAGGCTACCAGCAGGTAGGCCGTGATTTCCCGGTGTTCCTGCATCCAAAAACAAAAGAAGAGTATGCCCTGCCGCGAGCAGATCGCAGCAACCCAGGCGATGGAACCGCGTCGGTGGAAGAGGATCTGGCACGCCGTGATCTCACCATCAACGCCATGGCTCTGGACCCTGATGGTAACCTGATCGACCCCTGGGGTGGTCAGAGTGATCTCGAACAACGCATTCTGCGCCACACCCCCGCCTTTACCGAAGACCCGGTCCGGGTGTTGCGACTGGCCCGCTTTGCCACTCGTTACCACTCTCTCGGTTTCAGCATCGCTGACGAGACCTACGCGCTGGTGCAGCAGATGGCGCATAACGGAGAGCTGGACCAGCTTGTGCCCGAACGTTGCTATGCGGAACTTGCCAAGGCCCTGACAGAACAGCAACCAGATATATTCTTTCAGGAGCTACGCAATTGCGGCGCACTTGCGGTGATCATACCTGAGCTGGATCGGCTGTTCGGAATCCCCCAACCAGAGAAACATCACCCGGAGATCGACTCGGGAATCCACTCCCTGCTAACCCTGGAACAGGCATCGCTACTAAGCGGTGACCCTCAGGTGCGCTACGCAGCACTGATGCATGACCTGGGCAAAGCAACCACACCTAAGGATGAGTGGCCTCGGCATATCGGCCATGAACATCGCGGCGTATCCTTGGTCGATGCTGTGAGCCGACGGCTGCGGGTTCCTGATGAATGGAACCGACTGGCCCAACACGTAGCCCGTTATCATCTGGATTGTCATCGCGCCATGGAACTGCGCCCCAGGACCATTCTCAAGCTACTGCAAAAGATTGATGCCCTGCGTCGTCCAGATAGGTTTGAGCGCTTCCTGCTGGCCTGTCATGCAGATCTTCTAGGGCGCCCTGGAAAGGAGCAAACCAAATACCCTCAGGCCGATCTGCTCCGAGAGGCAAGAGAGGCAGCTATGGCGGTAGATGCAGCCACCCTGACTCACGGCATGACAGATGGAACAGAGATCGCAAAAAAACTGGATGCAGCGCGGCAACAGGCAATTGGATATGCAATCGAGAGATATAGATAAACTGCTGGTGTTATCCAACCATCAGATCGGAATAAACACCGCCGAGGCGATAGACTGAATCACATTCTTGATCCTGCGGTTGGTATTCTCAGCCACAAAACTCGCAGCACTGTCCTGGACCGCAATCATCTTTCCCAGCAGTCGTTCAAAGCTGAGGTTCTGTACCGGCCCCTTGGTCTCATTGCTGACCAGAAACAGACGTCCATCCTCATTCCGATCATTACTCAACTTCCAGGTAGCGATCTCAATATTTCGCGCAGCGTAATATAGCTTTTGCGGATCTAGCTCATCCAGCAAAAACATCTCCCGTTTTCCGTCATAGGAGTCCAGCAACATCCCGCGCAAACCCTCCACCAACGCCAACACCCGATCACCGTGATACTGGCTATCGAACGCCAGGCGCATGGCATCTATCGAACGCTTGCCCTGCAGCCCCGCAAAGCTCCTGGCTCGCCCTGGGCCAAACACCCTTTTTATCGCGCGTTTAGGACTCAACCATCCACCCTTGCGCAACTCCTTGGGGTTACGTAGGTACAGCTTCCCCATAAGCTCCTCAAGATATTCCATGGTGTAGTTAACCTGCATCTCCA
>SWBY01004832.1_pt1 | contig 91434 bp, 74 predicted proteins | sample 4693071 | NCBI WGS metagenome assembly SWBY01 (sample SAMN10267273, study PRJNA491770) | bioreactor metagenome | isolation source: DHS bioreactor inoculated with marine methane seep sediment | place: Japan: Omine Ridge, Nankai Trough | collected 2006-05-06 | reverse complement strand
GTATTACGACGGAATCCTTCTGATTCCGCCGCACACGCGAAACATTACAAGCAACTTTAGTAGGAGGGCTTAAGATAAAGAAACAATGTACAAGATCAAACTAGTTTAATCCAGTTTCCCGTTATTTGAATATTGAGATTCATTTCGAAAAAAGTCAGTGATTAACTCTGACAGAAAACCGTCAAAACAGTCCTAAACAAAATATAACTTGCGAAATATTTGTTAGATCACAAAAAAGAAAAGTATATCTTGGAGGTAAAAATGAAGAAACAACTTTTTATACTAATGTTAATTGTTTATTGTTTTATTAACTTATTCAGTTTAACAACGCTAAGTGTACCAAGTCAATATCAAACCATTGGAGAGGCAATCAGTGCAGCCGAGTTGTTATCAGGATCGGTAACTATTGAAGTAAGTGCAGGTACATACAATGAACACCCTAGAATTGACCTAAATGCAACTAATCTCACTTCACTTTCAATTATAGGTATTGATGGCTCATCTTATTGTATAATAAACGGAACAACAGCTGGATCCAATTGTGTTGAAGCAATTTATGAAGAATATGATCCGAAGTTTTTTAAACTCTCGAATTTTACAATATCTTGTAGTAATGCTGATGCCATTCGTGTCGCTAGTCCTGGAATAAGTTATGGTAATTTAGATGCTGAAATTACACAAAATATTATAAATAACAGTGGAATTAATGGAAATGGTATTCAATCATTTGATATTTCCAAATGCGTAATTAAAGGAAATACAATAACATTTGATTCACCAAATCCAGTGAGTTGCATAGGAATAAATATAATTGATATAGATAATATATTAATTGAAGGAAACCATGTATCTGATTATTATTCTTCGAATTTGAGAATACATTATTCACACGGTATAATTTTGAATAATATTATAGAAAATAGTGAAGATCAGTATGTTACTGGAGCAGGAATAGATTTAACTACTTCCATTTTAGAAATAGATAACAACTTAATTTTAGTTAGTAGTAGTGAATCTACTTCTGTTGGTATTAACGGATCTTTTTCAACATTAAAAATAACAAATAATACAGTTATTGGCTTCGGGAATAACGCAACTGGAATTTATTCAGGACAAGCTTTGGCTTATGAAAAATTTGTGAATAATATAATGTGGGATTTGGATGTAAATATCGAAAATTATTACTCATCACTTCCTGAAGTAAACTATTGTTGTTTCAATGGTACAATACCTACAGCATGTCAACCTGCACCTGGCAATAATTACAACACTAATACCTATCCTGATTTAACCACAGATTATCACTTATCGTCAAATAGCACAGATTGCATCGATCATGCTGATCCCGATACAAATGGAATCAATGGAAATTATACGATTGATGAAGATGATAGAGATCCAGACGGATCTAGAATGGATATAGGCTGTTATCCTTATTTACATGAATATGACACTAAACACTTTGGACCAGGTTGGCAATGGGTTTCATTTCCGGTACTTGAAAATGAGGGTACATATTCGGGAACTTATGATCCATTGAGCAATGAGTTATATGAACAAGCATACTATGAAGATGGTGAAGGTGGACTATTGCAGACAACACCTGGGTCACATAAAATTGTTGGATTCAATCAAATTCTAGGTAATAGAGGAAATGATATTTTTATTGAACCTATTGGATTTAACTACGAAGAATACGATATTGGATTTAATAATGAGATTTACCGGCCAAAAGGATACAAGATTGAAGTAATTGGAACTAGTCATACTACAATGACTGTAGATGGTGATCGATTACCTGCTAATCATATGCTCTTTGGAAGAACTATGGATGCTGGTGATTATCATTGGTTGGGATACTGGCTGTTAAATGACCAGGATATGGATGTAGCTTTTGGTGATTTCTGGCAATATGTTGAGATTGTGAAAGCAGAAGACTGGTGTTACATAGATATGAATAGCAACCGTGGGGGAGTACGAGAACCAAAACCCAGCATGACTATTCATCCTCTTGAATATGGAAAAGCTTATTTAGTTAAATTCAATCAGGATGTTTACAACTTTTATTGGCATGATAGCGGATCGACCCTAGAAGCTGAGAAGAAAGCAAAATCAGAAAATTTCAATTATGAAGAAAAAGCAGATTATGAAGTAATTGATGTTGTTGATATTCCTGCCAATGTTTCTGAAATCGGAGTCTTCGAAGATGAAACTTGTGTAGGAGCAGTAGTAGTAGAGGGATCCGGTGAACAGATCCTGGTCTATTCAGATAATGCAAACCGTGATCAAATTCCGTTCAGCTTTGAAGTTATCACCGGCAGTAGAAGCATATCTAAACCGGTTCTTAATTACCAGGTATTCAATGAAGATGAAGGGGAATTTGAACACGGTTGTATAATTTCTGGTATGCAGGATTATTCAATGGTAAAATTCACCGAATTTGAAGATCCTCAAAATGACTTGCCAGTGATCGAAAAAGTTCAGCTTCACAACAACTATCCCAACCCATTCAATCCCAATACGAATATTTCTTTTTCCATTCCTGCAGAGCAAGATGTAAAACTAACTATCTACAACCTGAAAGGCCAAAAAGTAAGACAACTTGTAAATGGACAGTTAGCAACGGGTAAACATTCCGTAGTCTGGGAAGGAAAAGATGATAATGGCAAACAAGTTGGATCCGGCTTGTACTTCTATAAACTGAAAACTAATGATAAAGAAATTTCTAAGAAAATGTTACTTTTGAAATAATCTAACCAATCTTTGCGAAGGTTGTTGAGCTTTCTCCAATTCTCGACCTTCGCAAAATTATTGATCTTTAAATAATAGTATATGTCTTTCTGAGATATTCTTTCTAGCTTTCAGACGAAGAATCTATTTCTTTTCAGACTCTTTGACAAATGCCTTTGTAAGAGTTCCTCAGATAGACGTAATTGTGAGAAAATTATGAATATTAAATATTTAATCCTTTGTTCGTTTTGTTTGTTTTGTTCGTTGCTAATCAGTACAACTCATCACATCAAACAAGATGGAACCGGGAACTATACTTCAATCCAGGAAGGAATCGTTGCTGCCACCGATAACGATACGATTCTGGTTTATCCTGGGATATATTTCGAAAACATCGATTACATTGGAAAATCACTCACAGTTGCATCCTTATATATTATTACACTCGAAGATTCACTCATCAATCAAACTATTATTGATGGTAGCCATATATTACGTTGCGTTACAATTAATGAATGTGAAAATATATCACTAATTGGCTTTACCGTTCAGAATGGAAAAGCTATTGGTGGATCATTTCTTGGTTGGGGAGGTGGTATTTTAGTATTAGAAACTGCTAACGGTCTAATAACTAATTGTAAAATTAGAAATAACACAGCCCTTTTAGGTGGCGGCTTGTTCTTAGCAAATGTTAATCTGGTTTTAAGATCAAATACAGTATCTCTTAATCACGGCATAACTCAAGGTGGTGGTATAGATCTGGAAGGTTTAAACGATGTTATCTTTGATCCTATTGATCTGAACAATATATATTTGAACTACTCTTGTACAGGCTCAGACATTAAACTCTATTCCCCAGGCTTGAATTATGAAATTGTTATCGATACTTTTACAGTTGCGATTCCTGACGAATTCTTTATTGCTTCTCTTAGAACTGATTATACTATTTCTGTCCAAAATAGCAAAATTGATGAAATTGATCAGGATTTATATGTCTCTCCCGATGGAAATGATTGCAACAATGGTTTAACAATAGATGAACCTTTACAAACCATTGCATGGGCTCAAACATTGATTAAAAGTAATGACGATGATCCACATACCATACATCTTGCTCCAGGTACATATTCTCCTTCTCTGAACAATCAAATTTTTCCTATCGGTATAAAACATGGAACAAAATATATTGGTGAAACATCAGAAAACACGATTCTTGATGCTGAACATCAGTCTTCACTATATTATTATGGTCACTATTTCGAGTTCGGTTTACCAAAATTGCATTTAGAGAACCTTAAATTAGTAAATGCTTCTTTTACTGAAGATAGCTACGGCGCGATAATAACATTAAAAACAAATCTTAAATTAAAAAACGTAATTATAGATGATTGTTATGGAGATATTGGAAGTGCCATATTATGTAGAGATGGAAATTATAATTTTCATAATTTAGTATTATCTAACAATCTTGGAGGAAAAGCAATTAGAATAAGTTGCTTAACTGCTTCTTCAAATTTAAATCCAATATTGCAAATAGAAATGGAAAATGTTTTGGTGCATAATAACTATCCAGGTCAGGGTATTGGAGCCGGAAGTGGTGGTGGTGCCCATATTCGTGGGCATAATGAGATAATAGACAATTATTATATAAGTATGATTAACTGTGATTTTAATATTAACCATAATAATTTGTATGATGGGGCAACAGGATTGGGTGGTACATCTGGTTTGCTCTTAAGTGATAATATGGTTGCAGATATTGTGAATTGCACTTTTGCAGAGAATACACTTTCATACAATACTGGTAGTGTACTCTCAGCGATGGGTGCAGACATCAATATCTATAATAGTATTTTATATGATAATGAAGGTTATTCTTTTATCATCTGGAGTGATGAAGATATAAATATTTTTCATTCTTTAATTCAAGGTGGAGATGAGAACGTGCATTATCGCAATAATGGTGCAATCAATTGGCACGAAGGCAACCTGGACGAAGATCCTCAATGGATTGGAACCGGAGATTATCCTTATTATTTCGAAACCGATTCTCCCTGCATCGATGCCGGTACATTGGATTTACCGGCAGGAATAGAAATGCCGGAATATGACTTGGCTGGTAATCCGCGTATTTATGGAGATACAATAGATTTGGGTGCTTATGAGTGGCAAGGAGTAGAAGCGGAGGAAGATGAGATACAAATAATCTCCGGAACAAGCATATCGAATTACCCTAATCCTTTCAATCCATCTACAACAATCAAACTGGAATTAGCAGAAGCAGGTAAAACTGAATTGGCGATATATAATTTAAAAGGACAGAAAGTAAAAACGCTGATAGATGCTGATATTGCAAAAGGCATATTTGAGATTAACTGGAACGGTAAAGACGAAATGGGAAAATCTGTTTCCAGTGGTCAGTATTTAGTAAAATTGCAGCAGAATGGTAAAGAAATAGCTACTAAAATTATGCTTTTAAAGTGAAGTCTGATTATAGTTGCTTGTAACAAACGTGCCCACAATCAGCAAGAAGAAAAGCAATAAAAGTCGTGGCGCACGTCAAACATTATGGGCAAATGAAGTAAAATAGTTTAAAAGTTTTGGAGATTCATAATGAACAAAAAAATGAAATTAGCTAATGTCAATATAGAAACAGAAAGACTTATTTTAAAGCCAATAGACTATTCATATGCAAATGATATATTTGAGAATTTCACAAATGATATAACATTGTATATGTTGCCCAAACCATCACAAAATATAACAGGTATTAATGAATTTATTGAGCGATCATTAAATGGACTTAATCAAGGGAATAATCTGCAATTAATAATAATTAAAAAAAGTTCTAATGAATTTCTTGGTTGTATTGGATTGCATAAAATTGGGAATATAGATCCCGAGTTAGGTATTTGGTTAAAAGAAACTGCTCACAGGAATAAATTTGGTTTAGAAGCAATAACATCATTGATTAGCTGGGCAAAAAATAATATCAGCTTTGAATATTTAAAATATCCTGTTGATAAAAGAAATTATGCAAGCAGAAGAATCCCAGAACAAAATGGTGGCGTAATTATGAAAGAGTATAAGGAAAAAAATCAAAAAGGGTTTGAGCTTGATGAAGTTGAATATTGGATTTACAAATAAAATACTTCTTCGTCTTAATTTGCACAAGATGCCCATAACAAGCGTGTCGGCTGTAGGGCTGGTAAGTGCTCTTTGTTTGAATCTTCCGATTCAAACGGCTGGTCGGTTTGTTGTTGGCGTGATCGTTCCGATCCCGCCGTACACGCAAAACATTATGAGAACTTCATTTTGTATAGTAGTAGTATAGGATTATTATGAATATCTGGCGAAAAGGTATTAATCAAGACAAATTAAAAAAGTTAATTGATTACCTATATCAATGTTCATCAGGTAATGGTATTTCGCTCAAAGATTTTGATACCAAATTTATTTTAAAAGAATTACAAAATTCTATTAACCCTAAGAAGCTCGTACGCGGCAATATTGTAAAAACCTTAAACAAAATGAAAAATGAAAATCTCGAACTAGATGTTAGCTCTTTTTCAAAAATATATCAAAGTATTAAAAGCAATAAAAACTACAATTATACTTTTATAATACCATTAACAATACGGTTTGAGAAAAATAAAAGAATCATAAAATTATGCGGCAGGGAGTTTAAAGTTGTAACTCTTAAGAAATTGAAGGAAGTTTACGGGAAAAATACTTTCGACCACAATACAACACAAACTTCAATTTTAGAAAACGGATTAATTCCTAAACATTATTTAACGATTGAAGAAACAGATAGTTCTCCCGCGAAGGCTTGGGATACAATTAAACCAATATTTTATTTATTCAAAGGCATAATTGAATACTCTATTTGCAGTTTTAGGATTAGATATCAGTCTCACGATAAGCCTATAGGTGACTACAGATTACCATCTTGGATTGCTGTTGCGGAAAAATCGAATATTTTTACTTATCTTACAATTAACAACTCTGAAAAATGTAAGATTATTGATTTACGAAATGATTCATTTCACACATTCAATGATTTGGTGAAAATCTTAGGAAACAAAATACAAAAAGATAGTATCCTAATATTATTGAAACAAATTCTTGCGCTTTATGCAGAAGCTTTAGAATCTACTAGAGATATAACTTTTTTAACCTTCTGGCAAATCTTAGAGGCGTTTTGCCTTCCAGAAAATTTCCGAGGTTCATCAAACATTGAAACAGTTAAAAGACTGAGATTTTTGGTTTCAAAAATTCATATTTTTAGAATTGATTATATTTGCACCTTTAATTCAATAAAAAACAAACGAAATGATTTAGTACATAGGGGATTATCAAGAATAGAACAAGATGATGTAAATTTTCTTAAAATTTTAATAGAAATGCTTATAAAATGGTTAATTAATAATAAAAGTATTTTTGAAACTAAAAGTATCTTTTATCAATATCTTTGGTTTTGTTCTGATAATAATTATAATGAGAAGTTAGCACATAATTTTTTCAGAACCTTAGATAAAGTGAAGTTCTCATAACAAGCGTGTCGTCGGTTTGGTCTCGTGGTGCTTTTGTCCTGAACCTACCGGTTCAGGGTTAGGTTGTTTGTTCACGGCTGGAATCATTCTGATTCCGCCGCACACGCGAAACATTAGCAGCAACTTTAATTGAAGGAGTACAAAATGAGAAATATAACTTTTTTAATTGCTTTCACATTTCTTTCAGTTTACATGCTGAATGCATATCCTGTTCTATGTAAACATTTTCATGATTTGAAGAAAATAGATAATTACCCTATATATGAGCTTGTTGATCAACACCAGATGGATGAAGCTGAGGAATCCATATATGCCAAAAGAAGATTTGGATTAATGCAAGAGGAAACCTTTGAAGTAGTACAAAATGGTATTTCAAAAATAATCCATGGAGGTAATAATTATACAATTTCTTGGAAAGATAGTGCAAGAAATGAACTAAACAGACACCACTTCGAAAAAGGGAAACAAATTACTCCAATATCTTTTACCAACGGAAATCTAATTGTTATTGCACATTTTAATGAGTATCAAAGTGATGAAACACCAATTTCTTGGGTTGAAAACCCTAAACAATCTAAACTCTATTTCTTCGATAACATCGGGAATCTATTAAATCAGATAAATCTGAAGTATCATCTTGTGTATGATGAATTCAAAATCAATGAAGATGTGGATAGATTATTTTTAACTTCCTATGAAAAAGCACCGCGATATCAAACCAGTGCTCATTCCTATCTCATGAAATCAGATGGAACAGTAATAGCAGAATACGTAGGAATTGGTGCTACTTTTGGAAAGTTCTCTGAAGATGGTAGTTATTATTTAGTGAATACCACAACAAAATATTTAATAGATACTGATTCAGGTGATATTGTTACAACATATAAGACAAATGAACCTTCAGCAGTATCAGATAAGAATGTGAATATCTTAGCAGTTTTTGAATCAGGAACACTTAGGATAGTAAACTTGAAAACTAAACAATTACTTTTCTCAAAATATTTCGAACTTCCATCTCCAAATTATATAGAAGTTACAGGTGATGGAAATGAAGTTATTTTTACTAGAAAAAATTCGATTTTTAAAATACAGAATAAATTCCCGTTTAAATAAATCTAGATTTTGGAATATATGAAATTAAAAAAAGATGCTGCTAACAAGCGTGTCGTCGGTTTGGTCTCGCAGTGCTTTTGTCCTGAACCTTCCGGTTCAGGATTTGGGTTGTTCGTTTTACGACGGAATCCTTCTGATTCCGCCGCACACGCCAAACATTAGCAGCAACTTAAAGAGATGTGAAATTGAAAAATAATTATTTTTGTTAGGAGTAAGAAATATGAAAAAAAGAATCTTTCTCACAAAATTATTCCACGTTTTCTTATTAGTGATTTTTTCTACTCAACTTTTAGCCACATATCAAAAAATTGAAAGTTATTGCATATCTCAGGGTGTTTATTGCTCTGATTATTATATGAAGAAAAATGATTTATTCCTTTATATAGGTTGTGATCAATCTTTTTATATCGTTGATATCAGTAATCCTTTAGAACCTTTTTTAATTGGAAGTTGTGAAATCCCTAATAGAATAGCGTCAATTGACATTTCAGAGTCACTTGCTTGTGTAACAACAAAACAAGATTTTTTTGAGGGGCTCTTTGTTATTGATATTAGTAATCCTCAAAATCCAGAGATTGTAGGTAGTTATTATCAACTAGATTTTGGAAATGATGTAGCTATTTCAGGCTCATATGTCTATGTAGCAGATGGAGACTCCGGTTTGCAAGTCGTGGATATTTCTGATCCATATAATCCCTCTATAATTGCTAATTATGACACACCAGGCTACTCTGAAACAATAGTTATATCTGGTTTAAATGCTTTTATTGCAGATGGAAATTTCGGTTTGCAGATTTTAGATATTTCTGAGCCTAATAATCCACTTTGCATCGGAAGTTACAATAACTCGAATTATGTTTATTCAGTCGCAATTTCCAATTCAATTGCTTATGTAGGAGCAAATGATGAAGAACTAATTACAATAGATGTTAGTAATCCAGAAAATCCAGTTTTATTAAATAGTCTGGAACTTGGACAATGGGTGGAAAGAATTTCTTTATCTGAATCTAATATTTTTGTATTTAATCAATTTGGAGAGATGCGAATAATTGATATTACTGATCCTGAAGCACCTTTTGTAAAAGGTGCTTATCCTACCAGATCTGCTCTTGGATACTCTGATAACCTGGTTTTTTCGATTTATCTTTCTTCACCATACTTTAATCTGTATTTGGAAATACTAGATATCAGCGATCCTATTAATCCTTATTTAATTAGTAATTTGGAAACTGAAAGTTATGCTGGAGCATTAGATGTTTCCGGTACAACTGCTTATGTAACAAATTCGGAATCTGGACTTAAAATTATTGATATCAGCGATCCTGCAAATCCTACATTATTGTCAACATACAACATTCCCCAATACTCTTTTGCGAGATCAGTGGCTGTTATTGGCACGACTGTTTATTTGGTTACTGGCCAGGAATTACTAGTAATTGATGTAAGCGATCCTTATAATCCTAATCTATTAATAAACTTCGATACACCTTATGGTTCGACCGATATTTGTATCTATGATTCAATCGCATATTTGGCAAATTCATTTCTATATATATTTGATATATCTAATCCACAAAATCCTATACAATTATGTAGTTTTGATACACCGGGTGGCGTGAACAATATCACTATATCTAACTCAGTAGCTCATATCTCAAATTGGTCTATAGGGTATTCAATTGTTGATATAAGTAATCCTCAAGACCCCATATTATTAGGTCATTATGACACTTATCAAGATGCATATGTTCATTCAATTGCTGATTACAATACGATTGCATATTTATCTGTGTTGCACAGTTTAAGAATAATGGATATAAGTGATCCACAAAATATTGATTTATTGAATGTTGTTGAGCCACATCAAGATTCAATGATAAGAACTAAACCATTGATATTGGATAACAAATTGATACTATCTGATAATAGTTGGTGTGAATATCTTCGTTATGATCTTTCTAATCCTGAACAACCCGAGTTGGAGAATTCTTACAGATGGAATTTACCAACTTATGATATGCAAATATATAATAATGATTATCTTGTAACAGCAAACGGACATTTTGGCATTTCAATCCTTGATTTAAGAACCATCACTTCGGCTGCGAATAGTTTAGTAGATCCTTTTCAAGATTCTATTAATAACTATCCCAATCCCTTTAATCCATCAACAACAATTGAATTTTCAATTCAACAAGATTCGAATATTGAACTTTCCATTTTCAACATCAAAGGACAGAAAATCAAAACTTTAGTAAATAATGAATTTATGACAGGCTCGCATTCAATCAAATGGAATGGTGATAATGAATCAGGTAATTCAGTAAGTTCAGGAATTTATTTTTATAATTTAAGTATTAATGGTAAATCTGAAGCAGTGAAAAAGTGTTTGCTTTTGAAATGAAAAAGATGCTGCTAACAAGCGTGTCGGCTGTAGAGTTGGTCAGTTCTCTTTGTTTGAATCTTACGATTCAAACGGCTGGTCGGTTTATCTTGGCGTGATCGTTCCGATCCCGCCGCACACGCCCAACATTATGTGCTTATTATGCAGATAAAAAAGGTTAGTTAATGTATACAAAAAAAGTGTTTATACTCATTATTATCGTATCCTGTTATTTCTATCAAATCCTTTGTGCTGAAGAAAGTCAATTTAATAAAATTAAGAAACATATTCAAACATATCACGATTATAATCAATTCAATGGAAACATTCTTATTGTAAAAGATGGAAAAGAGATATTTTTACAGAATTACGGATTTTCTGATTTTTCAAGAAAAATTACTAATACCGATAGTACTAGTTTTTATATTGCTTCATTAACAAAGCAATTTACAGCATATGCTATATTACTGCTTGTTCAAAGGCAAGAATTAAATTTGAATGACAATGTAGGTAATTATATTAATTACTTACCTTCTCACATACATTATATAACAATTCATCAATTACTTAATCACACATCGGGGCTTCCAGATTTTTTCTCAGCAGGAATATTAAAACAGAATTTAACAAATGAAGACGTAATCCAATGGCTTATCAAGCAGAACTTAGAATACATTCCAGGTACACAGTTTCTATATTCAAATCCAGGTTATATACTTTTAGCCCAAATTATTGAAAACGTTACCGGAACAAACTATGCAGAGTTCATGAGGAAAAACATCTTTCACCCGAACCAAATGAATAATACATATATATCTAATGTCTTATTCGAAGAAAAAGATAATAAGGCTAAAGGTTATGATCATCTCAATGAACTGTATGACTACAATTTGAAGACTTATGGGGCTGGTGGTGTTTATTCAACAATTATTGATCTTTACAAGTGGCATCTTCATTTGACAAATCAAACAGAATTAAGTGATTTTTTAATGTCTCTTATGTATTCACCGACAAGGCTAAAAGATGGTAGAATAATTCAAATTGGATATGGTTGGGGGATACTTAAGAAGGTTCCAGGTTTTGTAACAACAAATGGCGAATATATGGGGTTTCGAAGTACCATGATTCGCTGCATTAATAATGATACCATGATAGTAGCTTTGACAAATAAAACGTGTGAACAAACTGAAAAAATCTGTTTTGAAATTATGGACATATTAAATGGACTTAATATTAAATCTCCCCTTCCACCTAAGGAAACTATTGAAACCAATGTCTCAGCTGATATTTTAAAAATTTATTGTGGAGAATATGATTTCAATGGTTATATAATTGATATTTCTTTACTAAATGAAAAATTGATTTATAAAGAGCCGGGGATGAGAGAGAATACATTGTATGCTGAATCTGAATTAAAATTCTTCATGAAATCATTTAATATTCTTTGTGAGTTTGAAGAAGTAAATGAGATGCTATATCTTATAATTAATAATAATGGGACAATCCATAAAGGACATAAAATTAAATGAAGCACATAACAAGCGTGTCGTCGGTAAGGCTGGTCAGTGCTCTTTGTTTGAATCTTTCGATTCAAACGGCTGGTCGGTTTATTTTGGGCGTGATCGTTCCGATCCCGCCGCACACGCCAAACATTAGGTGCAATTATTAAAGGAAAAAACGAATTGAGTACATTAGAATCTGCTTTAAAATTAGGTGATTCAAGTAAAATTGAGACTTGGATTCACAATTTTTTGTTACAACCTGAACCTCATGGTAATCGTGGATTATCTGAAGGATTAAAATTAAAAAAAAGATTTTGGATTGGTCCAATAAAACTTGATCTATCAGAGTTGATTCAAGGTTGTGGTCCAGAACCTACATATCCATATTATGAGAAAGAAGAGAATTGGAACTATACAATAGAAAAATTTATTTGTAGATTAAAAAATGGAGAAATGCCTTCTCCTTTAATTGTTGAATACAGAAATAAAAGACTACATATTGCTGATGGGAATCATCGATTTGCTAGTTTAACAAAAGTTGGTTACAAATCTTATTGGTGTTTTGTCTGGTTTAATAGTGAAGATGAGTTCGAATATTATAAAAAAAATATGGAAAATTAAATATTAATACAAGATAGAATTTTTCACCTAATAAAAGCATCAGCGTTTTTATACACGTGTGGGGGTTTGTTCGAATCTTACGATTTAGACAAATTAGCGTGCTGATTGGGTTTTCAGTTCTTTTAAACATGGAGTATGCTTGCACATTATGTGCATTTCTTTTTTGAAAAATTGTATGAAGGAATAATATATGAAATATGAAAAGCCTAAAATAAGTAAAAAAGATTTAGAAAAAGTTATTAATAATAATATCAATATCCCATTCGAAAATTTACAGGAAATTACAGGTGGTGAAATTGCTAGATCATATTCATTCAATATTGGTAAGAGCAAATTCTTCATTCAATTTAATCAAGCAAACATGTCAGGAGGAACTAGAAAAGAATTAGATTATTTTGATAGGTTTAAGGCTTTGAACATTCCTGTGCGAAATGTAGTAAAACGTGATGTAATCAATGGTATACACTATGCCATAACTGAAGAAGTGAAAGGCAAAAAATTACAGGATTTAAGTGATATTGAGATAAAAGAACTTTTACCATTCATATATGATGCATTAATAAATATTTCAAAAATTGATATAACCAATACAACTGGATATGGTTGGTTTAGTTCTGGGGGAAATGGTTGGTTTTCCACTTGGCGAGATCATATCAATTTTGTAATGGAAGAAGAACCAGATGAACTCTTTTACGGTAAATGGTATGATTTGTTTGAAACTACTTTTTTGAATAAAAGAACTTATGAAAAGTATTATCAAAAAATGAAAGAATTGCTTAATTATCTACCTGAGGACAGGTATTTCATGCATGGAAATTTCAGTTTTGCAAACATTATAATTCACAATAAAAAAATATCTGCGATCATAGATTGGCAAGATTCAAGATATGGCGATTTCTTATTGGATTTCACATATTTTGTTTTTTGGCTTTCTGATTCTTTAAGTGATTACATTATTGAAAATTTCAAAAAATATTTAGAATCAAAAAATATGAAAACTGAAAATTACTACGAAAGAATAAAATGTTATAAATACTATTTTGGTTTAGACGCACTGCGGTTTTACGCGAAAACTGATCAAAAAGAAAGCTACGATTATGCCTTAAATCTATTAAAAAAAATAGATAAAATATGATTTATGGTGAAAATGCACCTAACAAGCGTGTCGGCTGTAGGGCAGGTAAGTGCTCTTTGTTTGAATCTTCCGATTCAAACGGTTGGTTTGTTTATTTTGGGCGTGATCGTTCCGATCCCGCCGCACACGCAAAACATTACAGGCAGCTAGTTTCAATGGAGGAATGATGCAAAAGATAACTTCAATATCAATTATATTAATCCTATTAAGTTTTTTTTGTATAACCGATATTACTTCAATTGAAAACTTAGGAATAATTGGAGAGTGTTTTATTAATGCTGGTTCTTGCAGAGAATCAATAATAACTGATGATTATGCTTTTGTTGGATGCGATTATGGTCTTATGATTTTAGATAATTCAGACATTTCCAGTCCAACTGCTATTGGCTCTTTTCAAACTCCTTCAAGTTGCATATCGTTTGATATTCTTGGAATTATTGCCGTGTTAGCATGCGGAAATGATGGATTATTAGTATTAAATATCTCAAATCCAAATAATCCTGTTCTTATAAGTTCTTTTGATCTACAAAATCCATTTTTTAACGCATCGAAAATTAAAATATATGGTAATATCGCATTTGTAAGAGGACAATCAAATAGATTGTTTATTATTGATATTTCAGATGTTAACAACCTTGATCTTTTTGCTTATGATGATTCAAATTATTATCGAGATTTTGTAGTTGATGGAGATTTTATTTACGCAATTTACGATGAGCTGTATATAATTGATATCTCTCAAATTGACAATCCAACTCTTTTTAGTTCATTAGATTGCTGTAATATCGGCCAAACAATTGAAAAAAGCAATAACTATATATTTATTGGAGATGACGGAGCATTAAAAACTGTGAATGTTTCAAATCCATCTGATCCATTTGTTGTAAATATTTTTGATGATTTGCAATCAACCCCTTACAATATGCTAATAGATAATAACATTATGTACATTTCTTCAATGGGCTTAATAACATTAGATATAAGCGATCCTGAAGATCCAAATATTCTTAGTGAGTTTGAGTATCAAGGATCAAGAATTTCTAAGAAAAATGATCTTGTCGTTATTAGCAGAACTGTAGATAATTATTTAGAATATAATGGAATCGGTATCATTGACGTGGAAAATCCAAGCAATATGAATCTTGTTGCTGAGTTTAAAACTTGTAAAGCTGAAGAATTATTCTATGCAAATAACTATGCTTATGTTGCTAATGGATTTAGGGGACTTACAATTATTGATGTTAATAATCCTCAGCATCCATCTTTTGAATCTAATTATGAAACAATTAATAGAGCAAATGCAGTGTTAGTTGAATCAGATATTGCTTATGTGGCTGTTGCTGATAGTGGTTTTCAAATAGTTGACGTTTCTGATCCTAATGAGCCAATACTATTAAGTACAATAAATCCTCAATATGGTGATTTCAGATCTATAGATAAATATTCCAATTATTTATATTTAGGTGGAGAATGGACTGGATCAGTTTTTATTTATGATGTTAATGATCCGTTCAATCCATTTCTAGTAAATCAAATTGCGGTTAATGATTTTAGTTATGACTTAACAATTCATGCTGAATACATGTTTACAGCTGGATATTGGGGAGGTTTACAGATTTTTGATTTATCTGATCCTGCAAATCCATTTGAAGTTGGATATTACCCATTAGATTTAGCTTTGAGTGTAGCAGCAAATGATAATACTGTTTTTATTGGTGGCAGTTATTCCTCACTTCAAATATTTGATATATCAGATGTAAGTAATCCAATCTTAGCGAATAATTTCTCGATTGGTGGTGTGAGTGAAATGTTCTGTTTAGACAATACACTTTTTGCTGCTTCTAATGGTCTGCGTCTAATTGATGTCACTAATCCATATTCAGTATATGAACTCGAGAATTTCCCAGAATGTTATCCTAAAGGTATATATGCAACTGAAGATTACATCTATTGTACTGAACGTTTCCAATTTAACGTTTTTGGAGATACAACATTAGTATCAGTTAATGACAATATAATTTTTGATAAGTTTAATATATCCAACTATCCAAATCCTTTCAATCCATCAACAAACATTGAGTTTTCAATCCAAGCTGAAGCAAAAATTGAAATTACGATCTGTAATATAAAAGGTCAAAAAGTGAAAACATTAGTTAAGAGCCACTATTCTCCAGGTTCACATTCATTAATATGGAATGGTGATAATGATATTGGTAATCTTGTAAGCTCAGGAGTTTATTTTTATGAGTTATGTGTAAATGGAAAAACTGAAGCTGTCAAAAAATGTTTGCTGTTGAAATAATAGAAGCTGCCTGTAATAAGCGTGTCGGCAGTAGAGCTGGTCAGTGCTCTTTGTTTGAATCTTCCGATTCAAACGGCTGGTCAGTTTGTTTTGGGCGTGATCGTTCCGATCCCGCCGCACACGCCAAACATTATCTGCAATTGAGAGAAATGAGAAATTATCTTAGGATGTGTAAATGAAGAAAGTTGTTTTTGTACTTTTATATTTATCTTGTTTATGTTCAATACTAAATGGTCATACAATAATACGTCGATGGAATACATTTAATTTAAATGGACTTGAGCCTGAAATTATTGATAGTAAAGCACAATCACTCGGTAGAGCTTCACTCTTCACGTCATCAGGTGCAAACAATCTTTTTAATAATACTTCAATGTTAAGTAAATTCGATTGCAAAAATATTCAGGTTAGTTATCGGATTAATTATGGTGAATCAAAAAGCACAAACTATGATTTTTCAAATACATACACAAATTATTACAAATTTCATATGAAACTTAATGGAATTGCATTTTCTACTTCAGATTTATATCAATTTAGCAACAAATTAAAAATCAACTTGGCAATTGGATATCGTACATATATTGATTGGGGTTATAAACGAGAAACTTCTACTTATATAATAGATTCAAATGGAGGTTTGAATTTAATAGTATTAGGCTCAAGTATATGTATAAAAGACACTTACTTCTTTGGTTTATCATATAATTATCCATTTCAATGTGCAACATCAACAAAATTTAAATCTAATAATGTGCTTTATGATAGTTATAAAACTAATGGAACAATGAAAGCATCTTTTTTTGTTCTAAGCTCTTCATACATAATTAATAAATCATATAATATTAGCGTAAGATTTCGACCTGATTTTAAACTAAAAAGAGAATTCAAAATTAGCGATGATGAAGATATTGATACTAAGATTGAATATGATGTACCATATGAACTGGCAATTGCTGTAAAAATTTTATCGTCCGATCATATTAATATTTTTGCAGAATATTTAACATGCAATTTGGGTGAATATAAACAGAACGACGAATATTTGTATAGCTTAGATGATAATGATAAATCAGAAAATGGACACACAATCCGAATCGGTTTAGAATATAATGAGAATTATAGATTAGGTTTCTATAGCCAATCCGTTCCTATCTATACACATCCATCAAGAGTATCGAATAAACCACAAACAGAATTTGGTTTTACAGCTGGATATGGTTTTATATTATCATCAATTCTAAACGTTAACTGCTTTACTACATATTCATTCTTGAACTATGATGATTTTTACGGAAACTGTTCAGATTTCCGTATAAAAGCTGGTTGTTCAGTGGGTTATTCTTTTTAAAATGATTGCAGATAACAAGCGTGTCGTCGGTTTGGTCTCGTTGTGCTTTTGTCTTGAACCTACCGGTTCAGGGTTCACGCTGTTTGTTTTGGGCGTGATCGTTCCGATCCTGCCGCACACGCGAAACATTAGCAACAACATAGGAGTATAATTATGAAACCTAGAAGTATCGTATTAATAATTGTAGTTTTATCTATCATCGGAGGTGTACTATTTCTTTCTCACCCAAAAGTAAACAGGAAACCAATCAGGAGAATCATTGAACGTCCCTTTGGAAAGCCCTTGAAGAAAGAGCCGAAAGCACTACCAAATGAATGGATAGGTTATCAACGTTCATATCCTCAAAATGAGATTAAGCAAGAATCTTACTTGGCAGCAATGAAACAAGCCCAACAACTTCATGATCAATCATCCAACTCGCGTGACTGTGAATGGGAACTCGCAGGGCCAACAAATATTGGTGGTAGAATAACAGATATTGCTGTGCATCCTAACACTCCGTTAACCTGGTATATCGGTGCAGCAACAGGTGGCATTTTCAAAACAATAAATGCAGGGGAATCTTGGGAAAACATTTTTATGGATGCACCAGTAATAACAATCGGTGATCTTGCAATTGATCCCAATAATGAGAATATTCTGTATGCGGGGACAGGAGAAGCTAATTCAACTTGCAGAAGTTTTATGGGAAATGGTATTTACAAGTCAATTGATGGTGGTGGAAATTGGCAGCATATTGGTTTAGAAAATTCAGCATTTATAGGTAGAATTATTGTTGATCATTCAAATTCAGAAAACATCTTCGTTGCTGCTTGTGGAACTCTGTTTAGTCAAAATGAAGAAAGAGGAATTTATCGCAGCGACGATGGTGGATTGAACTGGGACAGAGTATTATTCATTTCGGATTCAACATCTGCAATAGATATAGTTCAACATCCTACAAATCCTAATATCTTATATGCTTCAATGTGGGAAAGGATTAGAGGATTGGCACATAATACAATTTCCACTGGAGGATTAACTTCCGGAATCTATAAGACAACTAATGGAGGAGATACATGGGAAGAACTTACCAATGGGCTTCCTGCTGAAGAAAATGTTGGCAGAATCGGTTTGGCTATTTCGCAATCCAATCCACAAGTGCTATATTCATTTTATGATCAGCAACCGGCACCTGGAGAGTTCTATTCATTTTTAGGTGTTTTCAGAACAGATGATGGGGGTAACAGTTGGACCCAAACCAACGACACAATCCTTTCTGAAATGAACTACTCTTTTGGGTGGTATTTTGGACAGATCCGAATTGATCCGGTAGATGAAAACAGAGTTTATGTTTCCGGAGTAGAATTTTATCGTTCGGATAATGGAGGAGACAGTTGGATTGAACTTGGTAGCTACAACAATTTAGATGAAATATATGTAGATCATCATGCCATGTATATCGATGAAAATTCAGGATTAATCTTAGAGGGGAATGATGGTGGATTATATATTAGTGAAAATTATGGTGATGATTGGGAAAAAATTGAAAATATTCCACTAACCCAATTCTATACGATAGAAATAGATAGCAATAATCCCGAAAGAATATACGGTGGCACACAAGATAACAATACGATACGCACGATAACAGGTGCGTTGGATGATTGGGAAAGAATACTGGGAGGTGATGGTTTTTATTGTCTTGTAGACTATTCAAATTCATTAACGATTTATGCTGAATCTCAATATGGTAACTTACATAAATCTTCAAATGGTGGATATTCATTTTCATCAATCGAGGCTTGGCAGAATACTGATAGAACTAATTGGTCTTCACCCTTAGTTATGGATCCAATTCAACCTAATATACTTTATTTCGGTACATATCGTGTTTGGAAAAGTATGAATTCAGGTGGAAACTGGTTTCCTGTGAGTGAAGATCTTACTCAGGGAGATGATGGAACAGGCTATCATACAATATCTACTTTGGCAATCTCCCCTCTTAACACTGACATTATTGTTGCTGGAACTGATGATGGGAAAGTTCACATTTCTATAGATGGTGGTGTCGAATGGTCAGATATATCTTCAGGCATTCCTGATCGCTGGGTGACTCGCGTGAAAGCAGATCCATTTGACATGAATACAATTTATTTAACTGTTTCCGGCTTCCGTTGGGATGAATCGCAACCTCATGTTCTCAAGTCGGTAAATCTAGGACAGGATTGGGAAAATATCTCTTCAAATTTACCGGAACTACCTGTAAATTGTATGGTTCTTGATCCGCTAATTGTAGATAGAATAATTATAGGAACTGATTCTGGTATTTTCATAACAGAGAATGGAGGAGAACAATGGTTTAGTTTATCAGATGGTATTCCCAATGTCCCAATTTATGACATAACAATTGATAACGATACCAGAACATTAGCAATCGGTACACATGGTTGTTCCGCTTATAAAACAAATTTGGATGAAATTACTAAGATAACTAAAGATGATATAATGCCTACTCCAATTGCTCAATTATCCGAGAATTATCCTAATCCATTTAATCCTGAAACTACAATTTCTTATTCACTAACAGAACAATGCAAAGTTGAGTTAGCTATCTACAACACAAAAGGACAAAAAGTGAAGACTCTAGTAAATGCTTATAAAAATGAAGGATCGCATTATCTTTCATGGAATGGAAAAAATTCAAATAACATTTCAGTAAGTTCAGGAAGTTATTTATACAAATTAAAGGTAAATGGTAAAACTGTTGCTGTGAAGAAATGTTTACTCTTGAAATGATAAAGCTGTTGCTAACAAGCGTGTCGTCGGTTTGGTCTCGTGGTGCTTTCTGCTTGAATCTTTCGATTCAAGGTTTGGGCTGTTCTTTTACGGCTGGAATCCTTCTGATTCCGCCGTACACGCCAAACATTATATGTAATTTAATTTAGCTAATTTTTGCAGCAAATAAAATAGTGTATTAGGAGAAAACAATGTTATTTAAACATTTATACAAATCAAAAATAATGCGTTTAATAACATCAAAGTGGTTAGCAAAACCTTTATATTCAGCAATAGAACTAAATTTGCCGGAATTAATTACAACTAAACCAATTAGTGTAATCTTGTTATCGGAAAAAATTCAAACAAAACCTGAATTATTGTATAGATTGTTACGAACTCTTTCAAGTTTTGGAGTATTCAAAGAATTAAACAATAAAGAATTTATATCGTCTCCTATGAGTACATTATTAAGAGAAGAAGAACTCAGGTCAATGATTCTTATGTTTCAATCTGAGTGGCACGATAGAGTATGGAACAAATTAACGGAGAATATAAAAACTGGAAAATCAGGTTTTGAATTAGCATTTAATTGTACAGCATTTGATTATTTGAATAATAATAGCGGAGTAGCAGAAATTTTTAATAATGCAAATAAAGTTAAATCAACTATGAATAAAGGATTATTAAATAAATATGATTTTTCAAAAGTCAAAACAATCACAGACATAGGAGGTGGCAGCGGTGAGTTGTTATTAAATATCTTAACAAAGAATAATAACATTAATGGGCAAATTTATGATCTGAAATATGTAGAAAAATCCGCAAAAATCAACATTAATTCGAAAAATCTAAATGATAGGTGTATATTTTTTTTGGGAAATTTTTTCGATAAAATTAACTTAAAACCAGATGTTTTTATTTTGTCCAATATACTACATGATTGGAATGATGAAAAATCTATCGAGATTTTAAAAAATTGCTACGATGCAATGGGTGAACACACAAAGTTATTAATTATTGAAATGGTTGTTCCGCAAAATAACAAGTTTTCAATTTCAAAGCTTATGGATTTAGAAGTATTGTTAATGGGAAATGGAAGAGAAAGAACAATGTCAGAATTCAAAAGTCTTTTAAAAACAGCAAAGTTACAGATACACAAAGTCATGAAGAGTAAAAATAATTTTAAAATTATTGAATGTGCAAAATACCGTCCACATAAATAGAGATTAGTAAATTACATATAACAAGCGTGTCGGCAGTAGGGCTGGTCAGTGATTTTTTCCTGAACCTGCCGGTTCAGGGTTTGGACGGTTTGTTCGGTCGTGATCGTTCCGATCCCGCCGCACACGCAAAACATTATGCGATATTCAAACTAATAAAAAGATGGAGGAAAAATGAAATTCAGAATCATGATTATACTAGTGATAACGAGTATTTTGATTTTAAGTTGTACTTCTACAGATGTTGAGAAAATAGACTCTGTTACAGTTCAAGGTTTGAGTCCAGAACCTTATACCGTTACATTAACACATTCAGTAGAAATTCCCATTTCTAAATCCGGAGCTCAATTTATTATGGAAGAATGCTATGAAGAATACAACTCCTCTCTTGGTGAACCTGAATTAACAGACGACAACTGGGAATTCTATTGGAGTCCTGAATATCCAGACTATGAAATAAAGGTAAATAGAAATAATGGAGATGTAACAATTACACAATTTGGATAAAATTAATTTCATCACATTAAATTATATCTGCAAGGCTTCTAACTAGATTCAGTTATATTTGGTCTTTAAAAAGTTCAAAAGTGGTTCAAATATTCTTCTTTAAAGAAAACGAAAAAGCAAATCGGTTTTAATTCTAAAATGGTTGGTTTCTAATTTTTCAGGTTTAATCAAAACTAACTTCTAAGGTTTCAGGTCTTCCCCACTTTCAGTTAATAATTAAAGCTATCAGCTAATTTTTTCAGTTCAATTTCTCAATTCTTTCGAAACATACAAATAAATACTGAATTCAACGGAAACTACTTTTTAAAACAAAAACTAATTTTAACAAAAACGCTGGAAGTTCTTTAGAATAATAGTGCTTCCTAAAAAAAGTTTACCCAATTTGCTTTTTCTTTTGGACAAAAACAAATGATTCCTAAATCTCGGTTTGTCATTTAGTTTTCAGTTGCTTGCTTGCCTGGTCGATTAAATGATTTTTCAGCGAATGATAATTGAAAATCGGTAACTGTATTTTTGTAACTTTGTAATAAATTTTAATTTTGGGTAGAATTATAAAAAATAATTGAATCGCATAACAAGCGTGTCGGCAGTAAGGCTGGTCGGTGGCTTTGTCCTGAACCTTCCGGTTCAGGGTTTGGGTTGTTTGTTTTGGGCGTGATCGTTCCGATCCCGCCGCACACGCGAAACATTATGTTCCTTCTTATAGAAAATAAAAGGTAGTAAATGAAAAAGATTAAAGAAATTTATGAAAGTTACGATGAGTTTGATAGACTTCTTCGACATCGAATGGAGTTTTATATCAATCTGAGATTTATTAAAGAAAATATTTCTAACAAAAAATTAAGAATTCTTGATTTGGGTGGTGGAGTTGGAAGATATTCAATTGAGTTAACAAAAATGGGACACGAAGTCACATTAATTGATTTAGCTTCAAAGAACATCAAAAACGCTTTAAAACTGTCCAAGGAGAAAAAAGTAAAAATTTATAAAGTAGAAGTTGGTGATGCTTTAGATTTATCTAATTTTAAAGAAGACACATTTGATGTTGTATTAGCAATGGGACCATTTTATCACATTCAAGATTTGAAATTAAGGATTCAATGTATTAACGAAATAAAAAGAATTTTAAAAGAAAATGGCTTATTGTTCAGTGCACATTTAACAAAGTATGCTTTTTTCAAATATATCGTTGCGAATTTTCCCGAGAGAATCAATGAATATTTTGAGAATTTCATAAATGTTTTCGACAAAGGAATTAAACTAAAATCTGATGGAGATAATTTTACAGATAATACTTTTACAGAAAATGCTGAAGATGCCCTGAAATTTATGGATAACTCAGGTTTTATTAATAGTGAGATAATTTCTTCTGAGGGTTTAGTTGATAACATTGAGAGCAAATTAATTGATCTCGATGTAGATAAATTTTTAAAAATTGGTGAATTGAATTACAAAATTTGCAAAGACAAATATGTTTTAAATGCAGCTAGTCACCTTTTGCATAAAGGAATTAATCGAAAATGACGGAACATAACAGGCGTGTCGTCGGTTTGGTCTCGCAGTGCTTTTTACCTGAACCTTCCGGTTCAGGATTTGGGTTGTTCGTTTTACGACGTGATCATTCTGATCCCGCCGCACACGCAAAACATTAGTGGAAATTAGTTAATATAGAAACTGGAGGTAACTATGCGAAATAAAAATCCAACAATTAATAATTGATTTCAAATGTAAAAGAGTAAGTAGTTTACAAGGTTCTTCAAGGAATTTACAGATCAGAACTTTAAACAAATTGAAAAAAAAATGGAGGTATAAATGTCTGACACACAAATAGTCTACGTAACAGAACACGGATCGAGAGCAACGATTGGGTATGACAAAGTAAAGGAATTAGAAGCTAAGGGGTACCAAATTGTAGCTGAAAGAGAAGATGCTCGATGGGTAGCAGATGGTGTACATTGCAATACAAGACAGTATACGTTACGCAAAGATTAAAATCATCACACTCGACGGAGTTCAACTATAAATCATTTGATGCAAAAGTGATTAATTTTCATCTCATTATTTGCTAGTATTATTCTAAAGTTTAATCAAATTCCGTCGAGTCTTCTTTTCGAATTTAAATGTATTAAAAACTATCTACAGAATAGTTTATAATGTGATTTTGAATTAGAATAGTAAATTGTTTTTCAAAATTAAATCTTGCTTCAAAAAAAGTGAAGTTTTAAATTTAGTAAAAATGGATGAAAAACTTTTGTGAAATTTATGGAGAAGTATATGAAAAAAACATTATTAAAACTTCAAATATTGGTAATTATATTAATTCTAAACTCAATAATTTTCGGTGAAATATCACCTTGGGCTGTAGCTGAGATGAAAGAGCAATCAAAAGAATGCTTAGAAATCGAAGTATTCTCAGTAAAAAAGATTAGTTATAATGAAAGGCAAATAAACATTGAAATTTATGCTACAATTCTCAATGTAATTAGGACTGATAGTAACCTTAAAAAAGGGGATTCAATTATTGTAAGGTATGTTGGTGATAAGACTCCTGAAATTGACAAAGAAATTGATGAAATTTTAGAAGATGTGGGTCCAGCACCTGTTCCAATTCTTGTTAAAAATAAAAGATATAGCGTTTTTTTAATATTGAATGAAGATAATTCTTATTCACCATCTGTAGGAGGTTATAGTTTTACCGAGATAATCAGATCAGATGAATCTAAATTGGAGTAAATCTGTTTCCACTAACAAACGTGTCAGCGGTAGGTTGCGTGGTGGCTTTGTCCTGAATCGTACCGATTCAGGGTTTAGTGGTTTGTTTTGGCTGAATCATTCTGATTCCGCCGCACACGCCAAACATTATACCCATTTAAAATATTGGGGATTTTGAGAGTAATTAAATAATTTTCGAGGTGTTATAATGCAATTGAATAATGAACAGTATCAAATTTTATCTTCAAGGCGTTTAGCTACAGATGGATTGTTGTGGCAAACTCCAGTTCTAAGTTTAACAGCTCAAGCATTTCTATTTAATATTGCTTTAGGATCTAATAGTACAATCGGTGCGCGGCTATTATCTGCTATTTTAGCCTTTGTTGTTGCTTTATGTTCAATCCAATTAATGTCTAAGCATAGGTTACATGAGATAGATGATTCTAAAAAATTAAGAAAATATGAAACTGAGAATAAATTAGGTACAATTCATGGACCTAGAGATATTAAGAAGAAACCTTGGTATTGTAAAATCAGCTCATATCGTTTATGGATTTGTATATTGGCAATCTTCGCAATCACAGCTTTACTTGTCATAATTGGTTTAGTTTTCTCATGGGAATGGATTATTGGATTCCCAGAGATTGAAAATCATGAAAATGGTTTACTTTGTTTTCAATATTTTTTACATAATCATGTGTAAGGTTTAACTTATAGTAAAATTAATTGTTCTTGTTTCAGAAATAGTAATTTGATTTAAATAATGGAGTTTTGATGAATGTTAAACGTTTATTGAAAATATTATTTCCTTTATTAACAACACTTATTGGAATTTTTGTTGGAGCACACATAACCTTAACAGCTCAAAGATCATCAAATAAGGAATATTTACTATACAAAATTACTGCAAGTTGTATTGAATATTCTGAAAACTCAAAAATAATTAATGGTTTATGGGATAATAATAAAAATGAAAGAATAGTTGTAGCAAATTCAATCAGTTTTGATACTTTAGAAATATTATTGAATAGTTCAGAACCTTATAAGTATCTTGATTCGTATTATACTACTTCGATATTTCCAAAATTACGAAGATCAAAAAAAGTGATTGAATTTTATCTAAATGATGTGACAATAGGCGTTCAATTAGACGGGACATTGAAAGCTATGATTGCAAGTGAATTTTCATACCAGCAGAATTTTCTTAAGGAAATGGCGTTAGAATTAACAGATAATGAAAATTGGGTAATACTAATTAAAGGTTTAGAGAAAAACTATCCTAACTCTTCATTAATAGATTAGTTTTATGTTAAAAAGTGAATTGATAAAAATGGGTATAACAAGCGTGTCGTCGTTCGGGTTAGTCAGTGGTCTTTGTTTGAATCTTCTGATTCAAACGGCTGGTCGGTTTGTTTTCGGCTGGAATCATTCTGATTCCGCCGCACACGCCAAACATTAGGCACATTGAGGAAAAATGAAACAGATAATGATAATGTTAATACTAATAGCTTCAATAGGATGTATAGCTCAAGAGGTTAATCAAATATTATTTACTTATGATGATTTTGAAGAAGAGATAATTTCGTATAAACCGCAACAAAGAAGTAATGTATCATTAAAAGATTTCAATTATGGCGTAATGATTTTAAATGAAACCCAAAATGGTGTTAACAACAATCCGGAAAACTTCAATGTTGCAGATTATTTCAATATTTTGTCAGCCTTCCTAACATTAAATGAAAGTTTAGAAAACATAAAGATTGCATTTGCAAAGTTCAAAGATGTAGAAGGAAGTTGTGAGTATTTTTTATCCATGGCTAGTTCGGTTCAGAAATATAAGAAATATGACATTATTCGAGATGATTATAACAAGCAATTAGCAATATGTAAGTCAATTCCTGTTGTTGAAACAGAACTTAACATTTCAGAATATTCAAATAGAAATGGACTAAATTTACAATTAGTTCAAACTATAAACAGTATTTACATTAATGATCAAAAATACCGCGGTAATAACTCAGAAGACCAAATAGTAAAACTGAGAATATTGGATAGACAAAACCAGATAGCAATTGACTCTCTATACAATATCCACAAAACATACATAGGGAAAAAATTAGTCGGGAAGAAATTTGAAGCTGTAATGTGGGCAGTAATTCAACATTCAAATACTGAAATGATGGAAAGATATTTACCAATAATTCAAAAAGCAGTCGAAGATAAAGAATTAGAAATTGTTCCTTTCAAAATGCTAATTGATAGATTTTATGGATTAAAATTTGGATATCAGATTTTTGGAAGTCAAGGTGGTTTTAATTTTGATCTGGCAGATCAGAAAACTCGTGAATTAGTTAAAAAAAAGTATGGTATTAAATAAGTAATGTGCCTAACAAGCGTGTCGGCTGTAGAGTTGGTCAGTGCTTTGCTCCTGAACCTTTCGGTTCAGGGTTTGGCTTGTTTGTTTTGGGCGTGATCGTTCCGATCCCGCCGCACACGCAAAACATTATGGGCAATATTCTTAGATAGAAGGAGAAATTAATGCAAGATTATATTAGAGATTCCATTAGAAATATTATTGAGGACGTTAACAACAAAATATATCTTCCTGATATTCAAAGAAGTTTTGTATGGAAGCCAATTCAAGTTTATACGCTATTTGACTCATTGCTAAGAGATTATCCAATTAGCACGTTTTTATTCTGGAAATTAAATGGCAAATTTTTACAAAAAGAAAATATAAAAAAATTAAAATTCGTGTCTCTAAGTACCGATAGTAACATCTCAGATACATCAATAAATAATGAAAAAGAATATTTTTTAGTACTTGATGGGCAACAAAGAATTACAACATTTTTTTTAGTTCTAAAAGGCAATTACATTATAAGAAACAAAAAATATGATTTATATTTCAATATTCTTAGCGGTGACGAAGAAAACGAAGAAGATGGATTACTTTATGATTTTGTTTTTTTTAACAGCGAAAAAGGGGAAAAATTTATTGAGAAAGATAAAGAAGGTAAGATAATAAAAGCTTGGTTTAGAATAAAAAATATTTACTCAATAAGTGATATTGAAGATGTCTCTGATATAATAAAGCAAAAATTTGAGATGGATTATTCGATTTCTATTACAAAGAAACAAACAAAAGCTGTTTCAAAATTATTGCGAATGCTTAGATATGAATCTATTATTTATTATTATCCTGAGACTGAAGAAAATTACGATAAAGTGCTTGATATTTTCGTACGAACTAATTCGGGAGGAACAAAACTTAGTTATTCTGATTTATTATTTTCAACAATTAAATCAAAATGGTTTGAAGCAAGAGAAAATTTTGGTGAATTAATAAATACATTAAATGATAATTACAGATTTGATTTTTCTAATGATTTTGTTTTAAAAACAATTTTATTTATTAATGCAAAAGATGTTAATAGTCTTAAATATAAAACAAAAAACTTTAATACTGCACTTATTGATTTAATTAAAGATGAAATATACTGGAAGAAACTTTGCTCTTCAATATATCTCGCACGAGATATTCTCCGTGATAAATTTCATTTAACTCATAAAAAGCTAATCTCAAGTAATAATGCATTAATCCCAATTATTTATTGGCTATTTAAGAACAATAAAAAAGCAATTGGGACAGGAAATAATTATGTTAATGAAGATGACATTCTTTTAATGAAAACTTGGTTTGTAAAAGCTTTATTAAGTGGTGTATTTGGGGGACAATCAGATACTATTTTGATTAAATGTAAAAATGCAATTGATGAATCAAAACTTGATTTTCCTGCAACAGAAATTGAACAAAAAATTAAAAGAGAAACAAAAAAATTAATGGACATCACTTCTGATGATATTTCTAAAATTACTTATAATAGCAATAATAGTTTTTTAATTTTATCACTTGTGTATAAACACTCAATAAATTTTCAACCGAGTTTAAAATCAAATATTCCTGAACAAGATCATATTTTTTCACAAGATGAATTGAAGCAAAATGGTATTGATGAAAAGGATATAAATACAATATTTAATATTAGATATGTTGGGAAATCTCCAAATCAATCTAAATCAAATAAGCCTTATTCTCAATGGATTCTAACCCAAAGTCAGATAGACAAAGAAATGCATCTAATTCCTCAGAAAGTTTGGGATATAAATAATTACAGCGTATTTCTTGAAGAAAGAAAGAATCTAATTTTAACTAAACTGGGATATGATAAAAATGCCCATAACAAACGTGTCAGCGGATAAGCTGGGTGGTTTGTTTGGGCTGAATCGTACCGATTCAGGGTTTAGCGGTTTGTTCGGTCGTGATCGTTCCGATCCCGCCGCACACGCCAGACATTATGTTCTTAATACAAAGAAAGAGGTATCCAAATGAGTAAGAAAATTTTCATAGATGAATCAGGTGGCACAACAATAAATGATCTTGAGAGATTCTATGTTACTACCGCTATTATCATTGATGAAGATTTAGAAAAAGCTATTTCAGATAAAGTTTCTGAACTTTGGAATAGTTTATCATATGGACGACCATTGAAATCAAGTTCAGTAGGGCGAAATTTAAATAGAAGAAAAAAAATTCTTAATTACATCAATAAATTAATGCTTGAATATAAAATTAACTATTATTGTATGATTATAGATAAGTCAACAATACCCGACGGCTCACCATTGAATTTTAAAGAAATATTTTATAAATTCCCTCATCGGCTATTTTATAGTAAATTACTTCAAAATCTAAGTGAGTATGATGTAATAATTGATAAATATGGTGATGATTTATTTATGGAAAGGTCTACAAAGTATTTTGAGAAAGAAATTGATTATTTCAGATCACATAAATTTGATTCATCTGATAATTGTAGCATATTACATTTAGCTGATTTTATTGCTGGTTCTTACAGAAGATATTTTGAGGGTAAAGATAATAAAGAAGCTGTAGAAATAATTAATTTTCCCAATATACCATTTGATATTTGGCCCCCTGTATTTTTAACTAATCATCGATTGCCTGGTAACGCAGAAATTGATGAGCAAATTGCATCAATTACATTAGAAGCGATTCAGGACTTTATAGAACAAAACAGTGATGATGAAAGTGCTCCAGTACGCCAACAATTAATTATATTAAATCATTTACTTTATGAATTTTACAAGAATCCATTTCATTCAACATATAGATCTGAATTAGTTGGAATATTAAAACAATATAATTTTGTAATTACTGAGCAAACACTTTCAAACTCAATACTTTCTAAACTTCGATCCAAAGGTATTATACTAATGAGTACAGAAAATGGAGTCAAAATACCGATTACAATAAATGACATCAATGAATGGTTAAATAGAGTTGAATCACAAATTGTACCTTATTTAAAAAAAGTCCTATTAGCAAGGAGTAAAATACAAATGAAGGCAGGTATTGATATTTTAGATTATTATAAAAGCCCTGAAATGAAGTTAATTCTTAATTCGCTAAAAAAAGCAACTAGGAATATAAAACAAAGAACATAACATAGCTATCCGCGAGTAAGTCAGTCTTGCAGTTTGGGCTGAATCATTCTGATTCAGCAAGCTGGCTTGTTTAAATATTAATTGCAATGGACGCGGCATAGCCCGACCATTATGCACAGCAAGTAGTTCTATAAAGGAGTATCTATGATATTAAATAAGAAAACATTAGAGAAATTACAAGTATTAATAAATGAAGGAACAATATACCGTTCAGGTCCTGTTTTAGTTGATTTCTTTAATGATCTTGGATTTAATGATACTTATGAAAAGGGATTTCCATCAAGATGGTTTTACACAGCCCAAAAACTTGAAAAAATCAATGGTACACCAGAACTAGATAAATGCATAAAAATGACTTTCCAACCAATAAATTTTGTAGGTAGAATTGATGATTTAGATAATATGATAAAAGATTTCAATCAATATCTAACTTTTGACAAATGGGAAGTAATTAGAATTGATGAAGTAATAAGTTTCAGAAAATTAGAAAAAGTTAAAATTGAAAAATCAAAAAAATCAGATATAAAAGAAAATCAGTTTCTTGAAATTGAATTTGATGAAGTACCTATTGAAAAAATTGGACTTGATAGTACAATAACCAATATATTAAAATCAAGATCTGATGAAGTTAAAAAGTGTATATCTTCAAACGCTCCTTTGGCTGTGATTTTTCATTGTGGTGGAATGTTAGAGGGTATTTTATTAGGAGTAGCATCAAAATATCCAAGCAGATTTAATCAAACTAAATCTGCACCAAAAGACAAACAAGGAAAGACTCTTCAATATCATTGTTGGTCATTGAAGGATTATATTGATTCCGCATATGAACTTGGCATCATTAAAGAAGATGTCAAAAAGTTTAGTCATTCATTAAGAGATTTTAGAAATTACATCCACCCGTATCAGCAAGTTAGTTCAAATTTCAACCCTGATTTTCATACAGCAAGAATTTCTTGGCAAGTTCTTAAAGCAGCAATATATCAAATCACTAACTATATAAATTAAAGTTGAGGAATTATGGAAAAATTATTATCTGTAGGTATTGATGATTTAGCGACCGAAATGCAACTATCAGAAGGTTGGACATTTTTTTTAATTGAAAAAGAACTTGTTAATGAATTCTCTGAGAAAGCAAAAATTATCTTAGATAAAATCTGCATAGACTCATTCCACGGGAAAAAATACAAACGAAGGTTTAAAACAAGCTATTTAGAATTTTTAGAGCTTTGCAGAGAATATTCTGAAAAGAGTTCTGTTTCACTTATCTCAGTTGTTTTACAAGATCTAAATTGGAAAAATCAATATGTACCTTTCACAAAAAGAGTTATTAAAAATGTATTAAGTAATAATGACATTAACGAACCTGAAATTTTAGCTTCTTCTCAAAAACTTGTTGCACCACTCTTTTCGTTACAAGCTCAAACAAATAATCTTTCACACAGTTTCAATATAGAAATACTAGTTGATAGCGATTCTATTACTGAAAGTTTTGATAATCTATCTATTGAATTAACAAAACCACAAGGATCTATTACAATCACTTCAAAAAAATTATTAAGTTTTATTTATAATGGTTATAGGAATTTACAATTCCCTAATTCTCCGACACTGATTAAAGAAGGAATTTCAGTTAAGCCAGATGAAAGCTCTTTCTTAATCCAAGCTTCTGATATAATTGGTAATTTCTGTTTATCATACATAAAGAAAAAATTAGGTTATACTTCAAAAACTATTAATCAAAAAGCTGAATTATTTTCTAGAGTTTTTGGTGATAAATTTGATGATATTGATCTAAATAATGTTTTAGAAATTACGTCTTCCAATGAAATAAAATTGAAGTTTTCAGGACAACAGGTACTGAAGTTTGGTAAATTTGAAGATGATAACAACTGTGCATAACACACAGCTCAGCTCTCAGATTGAAAGATAAGCAAGAGGAGCGCAGCAGCTGCCCAACATTAGTGGACATTCTTAAAAACTTGGAGGATTAAATTGAGAAAAAGTATTTTGGTTTTAATTTTTATATTAATCTCATCTTATTTGATTGCGGATTTTTACTTGATTCCAGATTCTAATACAAGGAAAATAAATGAAAGTGAACTTAAAGATAAAACATTAAATTTTCTAATATATGCAAGAAATGAGATTTTTGCTCGTTATGGATATATTTTCAAAAATCCAGATTTGAATATCTATTTCAGAAATATGACTTGGTATAAACAAAAATCAAGCGATGTAAAACTAAATGAATTCGAAGAGTATAATGTTAACCTAATTAAACAAGTTGAAGATACACGGAACAAGAATTTAAAAATATTTCCTGAAAACCTTCCGTATAGATATTTTTTTAATGGTAAACCGTTATTTTATTTTGGCAGTATCGATCAAGCTTATGTAGCAGGAGACAGAATAGATTATCGATTAGGAGAATTATTACTTTTGGATGAAACACAGAATTGGTCTCTATCATGTAAGACTATACCGTATGAGTTCATTAAGCAAAATATTATCAGCGAAATAGACAATATTAAAAGTGGTGAAAGCGCTATTGATAGTGCATCAAGAATTCAGATTTATGATATCGATAATTTGAATCACTTAATTCACAAGCAATCAATCAGCGAAATTGTTATTCAGGCAAACAAAGAAATTCATCATGAAGAAGGTTGGGTGTATATTTTTGAAGAAAACAGCAATGGAGAGCTTGAAGAGATATTTCAGGCAAATGGTGATTTAGTTGATCTGTTGGTAGTTAATGATAATTTATTGGAATTACATCTATCTCGGATAAAAACTATTGATGATTTTCCTGCAGCAACGGGATTAGTTCAAAAATATTTACTTAATAGAAGCACAAATAAAATGTCATATTTACCCTTAAAAGATGAAGATTTATCTTATCAATTTGAGTACAAATGTATCTCAAAAATACCAATTTATGCAGATGCTATTTCAGCATGTAAGAAAAATGTTAATGCGATCACAGGATATCTACAAAATCACACACGATTGGAGATATTTGAGTTTTACTATTCTCCAGAGAATTATGATAGTGAAAATGTATTCAGGAATTTAAAAGCTTTTAGATTTGAAAGTATCGGGTGGAATCATGAAGGTTGGGTGAGTATGGATGATTTTAAGGATCACTTTAAACCTTTGTATGCAGGTGGTTAAATTGATTCGAGAATGTCCACTAACAAGCGTGTCGTCGGTTTGGTCTCGCAGTGCTTCTTGCTTGAACCTTTCGGTTCAAGGTTTAGGCTGTTAGTTTCACGACGGAATCCTTCTGATTCCGCCGCACACGCCAAACATTATAAGCAATAAACTTTACATAAAAGGTTGGTAAAATGATAAGAGGATTATTAAAATGGAGATTATAGTTAATGTTATTTAATTCAATTGAATTTATGATTTTCCTACCAGTTGTATTCATTTTATATTGGTTTATAATAAATAAGAATCTGAAAACCCAGAACGCACTTGTTTTATTTGCAAGTTATATTTTTTATGGTTGGTGGGATTGGAGATTTCTGTCACTAATTATATTAAGTTCATCTGTAGATTTTGTCGTTGGAATAGGTTTAGACAAGCAAGAAAATCATACGAAAAGAAAGATTCTTCTCTTCGTTAGTATTTTCATAAATATAGGTTTTTTACTCATTTTCAAATATTACAATTTTTTCGTGGATAGCTTTGTAGATACATTTTCATTTTTTGGTCTAACGTTCTCTACTAACAGGTTAAATATTATTTTGCCAGTAGGAATTAGCTTTTATACGTTTCAAACATTAAGTTATTCAATTGATGTTTATAAAAAGAAATTCAAACCAACGAAAGATATTCTTGCATTCTTTGCTTTTGTTAGTTTTTTCCCGCAATTAGTCGCAGGTCCAATTGAGAGAGCTACTAATCTATTACCTCAATTTTATAAAAAACGTAGTTTTGATTATGATAAAACTACTGATGGATTAAGGCAAATATTATGGGGTTTGTTTAAAAAAATTGTAATTGCGGATAATTGTGCAACAGTAGCTAATAACATTTTTAATAATTATCAAGAAGTTTCAAGTATTTCATTAATTGCTGGTGCTTTATTTTTCACATTCCAAATATATGGTGATTTTTCAGGTTATTCAGATATTGCAATAGGAACATCAAGATTATTTGGATTTAATTTAATGAAAAATTTTGCTTCTCCATATTTTTCGAGAGATATTGGTGAATTTTGGAGACGATGGCATATCTCTCTTTCTACTTGGTTTCGAGATTATCTCTATATACCTCTTGGAGGAAGCAGAAGTGGAACGTGGAAGAAAATCCGTAATACTTTTATCATTTTTTTAGTAAGTGGATTTTGGCACGGTTCAAACTGGACATTTCTGTTTTGGGGAGGATTAAATGCTTTATATTTTATCCCACTTCTATTAACAAAAACGAATCGTCAAAATACCAATAACGTCGCAGAAAATCGCATCTTTCCAAATATAAAAGAATTATTCCAAATTAGTATAACCTTCTCTTTAACCGTTTTTGCATGGATATTTTTTAGATCTGAAAATTTAGTAATGGCTTTTGATTATATTAAAAGAATTTTCACTAATTTTAAATTGATTGTACCTTTGAACGAAGGATTAAGCGCTGGAATATCTCTTATTGTTATTCTACCTGTATTTATCTTAATTGAGTGGATGCAACGCAATAAAGAACACGCATTAGAATTTAACTATGGCAAAGTTTCAATTGCAATTCGATGGTTTACTTATTATTCAATAATTTTGAGCATATATTTTTTTGGTGCGATCTCTAAAAATATAGAGTTCATTTACTTTCAATTTTAACGTAGGGAATTATTAAATGAAAAAAATGATTTTAAAACTAATATTTTTCTTTAGTGGTTTGCTGTTAATAAGTTTGCTTTTTAATTCAATCATTTATGATAATTATACAGATTTGTATGAAGCGGTAGATTTGAATTTTGATACGTATTTATTAGCAGATTCTCACGGCTTACCATTAGCCGATAACTTAGAAAAATACGGTGTGTACAATTTTTCTGCAGCAAGTGACTCTTATCATGATATGTACAGGAAAATCAGGTATCTAATTCAAAAATCAAATGTAAATAGAATTATACTAACCGCAGGAGATCATACATTATCTCCCTATAGAGATGACTACAATAATTTAGATAGGTCTATATGCTTTGCCACCTTGGATGAGTTCGACAATAAATTTGATTTTATTAAAACTAGATTTATTTTCAATAACATCCCTGTTTTTAAACCAAAAGCACGAGATATTGTAAAATTTAAACTTAAATCTACTTTGTTTAATACATCTGATGAAAGTATATGCTCAAATTGGAGTCAACTCTCAGTAAAAGAGAAGAAATCAAGATGTCTTTCAAGATCTAAAGCGCAATTTAGATATGAGGAAAAGTCTAAACAATTAGCGAATAAATTGGAAGATATCTTTTTGTTATGTGATCAAAATAACATTGAAATAATAGGTATAAAATTACCTTTGAGTAAGGTTTATCTCGAATTATTGGGTGAGAAGAATTTCAAAGCTGATAGCTTATTTTTAAAACATAATCTAATTATATGGGATTTTAAGAAAACACTAATTGATAAACCTGAGTATTTCCAAAATCAAGATCACTTAAATGAAACCGGTGGTGAAAAGTTTTCAAAATTATTAAAAATATTTATTTGCTTATAACACAGTTATCCGTACCTGCTGGCACGGCATAGCTAAAACATTATGCCCATTTGTTGAATTAGTTAAATCTAATTAGAGATAATAAGTATAATGATAAAGAGGTAAAAAGGCAATAATTACTTACTAAAAAAAGTTTTTAATTACAAAGCTATAAAACTAGTAAAGGGGTGTGAATGCTAATTAGAAAATACTCTAAATTAGATGAAAATGATTGGTTGAAATGTAGATTATTATCTTTTTTTGATTCATCATATTTTGATAATATTGTGCATGAAAAAGATGAATATGACTCAAATGCTATCAATTTAGTTGCAATAGAAGATAAAAAGATTGTTGGATTTCTCGATATCGAAATTGAACAAAGAAAAAAGAAAGTGTGCAAACTTGATGGGAAACTGGGAGGTGTAATTTGGGATCTTGGAGTACTTCCAGAATACAGAAACAAGAAGATAGTAACTCTATTACTCGAAAAGGCAAAAATGATAGCAAAAGAGAAACAAGTGTCACGATTTGAAGCTTGGACACAAGATGATATTCCAGCTAATAAATGGTATCAGAAACAAAATTTTAAATATATTGAAGGCTATTTAAATGTTTATGGAGTAGCCAGATTAGTAGCAGATGATGTTGGAGAAATCTTAGGAGTTAGAAATGTTAATTTTGAAGCAGCACTTGAAAGAAAAAGTGAATTAGTAAAAAAAATTCAGAAGAGTGCACGAAGTTCGATTATACGAATTGAAGTTTTAAGCTTGATTTGATAATATTAATGAATGATTATAAATTTATGTAATTGTAATATATTTGATAGTAGATTTTATCGTTCAGAAATGGGCATAACAAGCGTGTCGTTGTTCGGTTTGGTCAGTGCTCTTTGTTTGAATCATCCGATTCAAACGGCTGGTCGGTTTGTTTCTGGCGTGATCGTTCCGATCCCGCCGCACACGCGAAACATTATGTCTATTTGTTCTAGTATAGAGTTTAAGTTCTTGACCCAAAGATAATTAGGTGTTAATGAGAAATATGATTGGAGGGAGAAGTGAAATGATAAAAGAAAAAAAATGGACTGAGTTAAAAGTAAATACAACAATTATTCAGCTTCCGTTTCAAATGCTGAAACTGTTTAATATTGTCTTATTTGCTTGTATAATTTTTCTGGGAAGTAATTTATATGCTCAAGAAAACACCTCTCCTTTTTACCGATGTTTGGTTGGGGATTATATAAACAGCCCAACACTTATTAATTATATGAAGCAAAATAACCTGGAACTGGGAATGTATAACTTTCTTGATAGTAAAGGATATATCGGTGATAATATTATTGTTAAAAACGGGAAAGTAGATCATATATATTTGAAAAGAGAAGCCACGAAAGATTGGCCTCCTAATTTAATTCCACAAGAATGGAATATAAAAACACCTTACAAAAAAATGTATTCTACAGATAAAAGCTATCCAAGACCTCCCAAAAATAAATATTCAGGTGTAAAAATAAGTAAGCCGATCGATAGTTTAAATATTGAGCTTCAATATGGATCAAAGTCTAATAAACATGGATTTAAACAGGCATTGGATGAAGTTTGGATAAGAGGAGATGCTTCTTACTGCACAGGCTGCATTTCTAATATCCCACCTCCAAATATATGGAAAAACTTTATCGGGGAAAATGGTGACGGGCTTTGTACTTGGTTATGTGAGGATATGGGTAAAGCATTGCCGTATGATTATATTGAAAACAACTTTATTCCTATTAAAACTATTACTGAAACTGATTCCTGCCCAGAATATAATCATATCTATCCATATAAAAGTTTTTACGATATTCATCCCTTTTTATCAGGAAAATATTTTATGAGCATTGATGGTACAACTATTATTCGTATTGATAAAGGTGTTGTGAAAAGCCTGGTATTCTTTCCTCAATTAATTCCTGTTCAAGTTTTGCCATCAATAAACAAGAACTATATTGCTAAGTATGTAAAGAGTATGTATCCTGAACTTTATAACAATGAAAAAGAAGAAGGGTATTATGTGTTGCATACAAGTAATTTTCAAATCGATTTCAATTTTCAGGAATCCAGCAACTTGCGATCAATTTGTATAAACCTTCGTGAAGATAAAACTTCGGGAGGTAGTATAAAGCAGTTTCCTTTTATTGCAGCAAATATGCCTCAGGAATTGATAAACATTTCATGTGCGTATGATATTTATGATGAAGTAGAAAATGAGATTATCAGAAAGTATATGGATAATGCATATAAATTTTTAAGACGCAATAAATTCAAATTAAAAGAAGGATATATTGCCAATTATGAAAGATATATCGATGATGGAATGTTTTATCATTTTCTTGTAGAAGTTAGTGATGGTGTAAACGAAGTTGAGTTTGAAATTCTTGATAAGAAAGGGAACGTAATAGAAAGAACAATAAAAGAGCCGGATAATTCCCTGGTTGGGATAAATTTTATGGGAGGGCAGTCAGTAAGTGGTCGTATCAAAATTCGAATAAAAAATGTATCTTCATATAGTTCCGAAGCCGAGTATGATTTTAAGCTGCATTCCTATTACCATGATGTTTATGATGTATTGACAATGCCTGATAGTAACAAAGAATGGCTGAAAGAATTTGGATATGAACAGGTTGAAACTTTTGAAATTCTTTCTTTTAAAGGTAAGTGGAATTGTGCACGTTTTTCAATTTACTCTTACACTCAGTATTTTGTTTTTGTTTCATTAGTAGAAGGTATTAACAATATGGATATTAGTATAAGCGGGGATACATCAGGTTTAGTTTTGGGAAGGAATGATAAAAGCACAAAATCATTTGATAGATGGGTAGAAGCTGATGTACATGTCACAAGTTTTGAAGAAGGTCATATTAACATTACAATTAAAGATGCAGAATCAAGTACACAAGCATATCCCATTAAAGTGTATTTATACAAAAGAAAAGCTGGTGAATGAAGAGAATAAAATGACAGATAAAAACACAAAAAAACAGCTGCCAAAGATATTGAGTATCTTCAAAAAGATATTTCAAGTTATCCTTTACATACCGCTTCAAATAATCTTCATTCCTTTTGCTATTATTGGGATAATAGATGCAGTTTACAAGGAAATGAGGAAAAGCAAGAAACTGGGTGTTTCCTTCTCGGCAATTAAAGCGCTTCAATATAGGTGGTTAATGCATTATTTTAATACCAGACCGGATCCCATTTCTGTCGCATTTATAAAGAAATTTCCATGTGAATCACATTTTGGTCTGTGGACGACAATGGGAGCTCTTATCATTTCCCAGTGGTTATTTGGCTTTAAAACCAGGCTATCAATACTTGTTGAACCAGGTGAAGAAACCGTAGATTCCACTGCTGGTATCAGGGTGCTAATGTTTGACAAGATAATGGAAAAATATGTTGATGAAATGGAGCAGATAGTCCTTCCTGGAGCTGGCTTTGATCTAATGACTTTACAATTTACAAAAGGAAAAAAGATAAAGGTTTTTGAACTCGACCAGATTAATACACTAAATATTAAAGTTGCAACATTGAAAAAAGCAGGAATTGAGCACGATTGGATCACCTATATCCCAGTTGATTATGCAAACGAAACCTGGGTTGATAAACTCTTAGAATCTGGTTTTGACAAAACAAAAAAGACTTTATTCCTTTGGCAAAGTGTTTCTTTGTATTTAGAAGCTGATATTGTCAGAGAAGCACTAAAGGATATGGCTGATTTATGTGTAGACGGAAGTATCATCGCTCAAGACTTTTACTCCAAAGCATTCGCATTAGGTGACTATTCTAAAGCAGCTAAACAATTTATGAGTATAATAGAAAGTATGGGAGAGCCGCCGAAATTTGGTATAGATATGTCAGATGATCCTAAAGCGGCAGTTGAATCATTCTTGAAAGAATGTGGATTAAAAATGACAGAATATATTCAATTCGGTGAAAAATTGGATATCGAACCATTTTACTGTATTGTTGAATCTGAAAAATCATAACCGGAGAAATAATAACTATGCCTAACATTTTGTATATGTAATGAGCTGGACAACAAAAAACGGATATAAAATAAGCCAAGTTTTATCAGGACGGAGCAATGCTTACCTGATTTTAAAAAACCATAGTGTTATATTGGTTGATACGGGGAAAAAGACTGCTTTTCAAGCTCTTTTAAGAAATATTGGTTCTTTAAATGTAAATATTAATAATATCTCCTACCTGATATTGACCCATACACATTTTGACCATTGCCAATCCGCAAAGAAAATAAAAGAAAAAAGTAATTGTAAGATAATTGCATCAAGTGCAGTTATAGATTCAGTTAAAAAGGGTTATACAAAACTATCCGATGGTACATTTCTAATTACAAAGTTGATTGCTCAAATAGGACGTTTGCTAGGGAAAAACAAATTTGGATATGAACCATTTCACTCAGATATTTTAGTAAAGGATAGTTATGACCTGAAAATTGAGGATAATAGGATTAGAATAATGGAAACTAACGGACACTCAGCAGATTCGATTAGCATTCTTGTGGATAATGAAATTGCTATTGTTGGAGATGCAATATTTGGAGTATTTAAAAATTCTATTTTCCCTCCATACTCAGATGATGTTTCAAAAATGGTAGAAAGCTGGAGAAAATTACTCGCATCTGATTGTATTTTTTTTTTACCTGGTCATGGAAAAGAAGTAAAGCGAAATCTTTTACAAAAAGAATATAAAAAATATGCACAAAAGCACAACAACGGCTAAAGTTCATGGCGCTAAGACGTTCAAAAGCATCACGATTTTCGTGTTGTTATCTATCCATCGGGGGACAAGTTGCAAAATGCCCTACGCACCATAGCCAAACCGTTGAACAAAAAATAGAGTTAACTGAAATATGTTTTCATAGGAGATTGATTTTTTAAAAGCATAGGCATAACAAATGTGCCTTCACCCAAAAAGACGGGCGCACCACACGCCAAAGATTAAGCAAAACTCCACTTCGCTCCCGTTTTGCTTAATCGCCTCGGAAGAAGCCTTTTAAAGGTTGAAATAAAAATGATAAATGTCTAACTAGCCAACGACCGTTGGCAGCAAAACCCTGTTCATTCGGGGTTTTTTATTATCTACTTCGAAAAGATTGACAAATAGTTAAAATTTTTTTATTTGAATTATATTAAATCTAAAAGGTAAATGGAGGAGAATTGAAGTTGATATTAGCTGTTGTATTAGTTTTTTTATTTGTTTCTGGTTTATTTGGCACAATTACTTACGATACATCTTTCGGTAGTTCTGGTACTGGTAATGGCCAGTTTAGCTATCCTTGTGGTATAGCAAGGTCAAGCTCGGGTGAATTATATGTAACAGATAGAAACAATGAAAGAGTACAAGTTTTTACAAGTTCTTATGTTTATAACAGACAATGGGGTTCGGTAGGTTCTGGAAATGGACAATTCTGGTCAAACGGTGGGTGCGAAGAAATTGCATTTGATGCTTATGGTAATGTGTGGATTTCGGATAGGAATAATGATAGAATTCAAAAGTTTACAAGTTCAGGTAGTTACCTGTTTCAGCTTGGAACAACTAATACACCAGGTTCAGCAAATGGAGAATTAGACACACCTAATGGGGTCGCTATATCCCATTCTAATGGTGAAATATATATAGCAGATAGAAATAATGAAAGGGTACAAGTATTTAATAACGCAGGTGTTTATCTACGTAAATGGGGCTCGCTAGGTTCTGGAGATGGACAATTTTCATCAAATTCTGGATGTGAAGATATTGCATTAGATGCCGATGGCAATGTGTGGGTAACGGATAGGAATAATCATAGAATGCAAAAGTTCACAAATACAGGAACTTATCGTATGTCTCTTGGTATAACGGGAAGTTCTGGATCAGCAGATGGTCAATTTTCATATCCTGAAGGTATTGCTATACATCCAGTTTCCGGTGATATCTATGTAGTTGATAGAAATAATCATAGAATTCAAAGATTTAATAGTAGCGGTGTGTTTCAAGAAAAATTTGGAACTTACGGGGTTGGAGATGGTCAATTCAGTTTCCCAGTTGATATGGCAATTGACAATGAAAATAATAAAATTTATGTTGTTGATAGAAATAATCATAGAATTGTTGTATTGAATATTCCTCACGAAAGTCCTCTTCCAGTTACACTTTCTTCCTTCGATGCTGTTTATTCAACGAATACTGTTGCTTTAAATTAGATAACCCAATCTGAAACTGAAAATCTTGGTTTTAATCTTTACCGTAGTAACAGTGAAAATGGTTTTCTTAATGGAAATTACTTGTTACTGAATTCAAATCTGATTCAAGGTATGGGTACAACATCTACACCTTCAAATTATTCTTTTGTAGATGAATATACTGTGATAGAAGGACATACCTATTATTGGTTGGAAAGCGTTAGTACAACAAATGAATTGGAATTTTTTGGCCCCATAAGTCTGGAAATTCCCATCCAGGGAGAAAGTCCAACAACCGTCACTGAAACTTTTCTCAATTCCAATTATCCCAATCCTTTCAATCCTCAAACTACGATCAATTTTAATATTGAGGATGGGGAAGAAGGTGTTCTGGCAATTTATAGCATTCTTGGTCAGAGAGTTTTAAAAGAAAACTTCGAAGCTGGAGATCATCAATATAGCTGGAATGCCGAAGGATTAGCTTCTGGGATTTATTTCTACAAATTAACATCTCCGACCAGCAATATCACTAAGAAAATGATCTTGATGAAGTAAGGGTGATTCACGAATCACCCAATATTTTAAAACCTTGCGAAGGTTGTATGACCACTTGCTTGTTCGACCTTCGCAAGGATAGTTTGTTTATTATAAGCAAGTCTTCAATCTTCCGAAGTTGGTGGAAAACTCTGAAAAGGTCTCTAATACAGATTCGTTCAATTGACACTTTCGGAACGAATATGCTGCGCACGCCAAACATTTAAGCAAAACTGCGCTTCGCTCTTCAACGCCCCGTACACGAGGCGATTATGCCTATTTGTTTTAGAAAAGAGTTTATGCTCTTGATCAAAAAAACATAGATAATTCTTTAGAAGTATATTAGGAGAAAGTAGTAAAATGTAATTTAATATGTTCACTGTTTATGCACTTTACTCAATTAACTATGATAAACTTTATGTTTGTTTTACTTCTGATATCGAGAAATTTGAAATCTCATAATACGTTAGCACATAAAGGTTTCACGACTATATTCCATCCCTGGAAGCTAATTTATTCTGAAGAATATAATGACAAAAATTCAGCTATTTTAAGTGAAAAGGAATTGAAATCGCACAAAGGTAGAGATTTCTTAAGAACACTAATTTAAGTACGATTGTTATCCGGCAGCTGCTGGATGGGGATTCAATCTCAAGCGGCTGCAGGAATCCATATTAAAGGTATTTCGCAAGAAATTCTTTTTTTATTTAATACATTTATCCAGTACTATCTGGAATTCAACTTAACACTATGCATAATAAAAGAGGAGCTATTACACTCCCCTTCATTTTAAATACTAATATCTTCTGAATAGATCTACTTTATCAAACCCATCTGCTTTTTTGCAACCACACCAGCAGCTTTTAATAATGGATAACCAGCTGGAGAAGCTGTTAACAATGGATGTGTACCAATTTGAGCTGTTAAAATAGAGTTAATATTCATTCTGTTCTGAATAATAAATCCAAGTGTATTGGTCAATTCACCAACAGATAAGCCACCAACTACTTCACCACCAAGAATTATATTTGATTCCTTACCGACAATTAGCTTAACTAATTGTTTATGTGTACCTGGAAGCGTTCCTGGGTGCTTGTCCATGCCTTCAAATACACCGGTAACAATATCAAATCCTTCTGCTATAGCCATAGTTTCAGTTAATCCGGCAACACCAAATCCTGTATCACCAATAGCTGTGGCGAAAATGGAAATTGTACCGCTGAATGTTTTTATAATAGAAAGTTTAAACAAATTTATTCCAGCAGTTCTTGCCTCTGCACAGGCAGTTGAAGCCAGCATTACAGCATTAGGTTTTCTGGTAACAAAATCTCTCTTTTCAGCACAATCACCAACAGCGAAAATACAAGAATCATCTGTACGCATATACTCATCAACTTTTATAAATCCCATATCTGAAACACCTAAACCTGCATCTCTGGCAAGTTCTACATTTGGCTTATAACCAACAGATAAAACAACAGCGTCGCATTCTAATGTCTCACCATTCTCCAATAATACACCTTTAACCTTAACATCACCTGTTATTTCTTTTACACCACTTCCAGTTTGAATTTTTACACCTCTTTCTTTAAGAAGCTCTTCAGCCTTTACAGCAATTTCCTGATCGAAAGCAAGAGCAAGTACATGTGATTGTTTTTCTATAAGTGTAACATCTTTACCAGCTTTAGTCAATTCATCTGAAAGTTCTACACCTATAAAGCCAGCTCCGATAACCACAACTTTTTTACACCCTTCCATTTTTTTCTGCATCTCATCCAAGTAAACTTTGTTTTTAGGAACTGTAAAAACGTTATCGAGTTCTGTACCTTTTAACCAACCTGGAATCACAGGAGTTGAACCGGTTCCAAGTACAAGTCTGTCATAAGAATATTCTTCACCATCTTCCAAACTACAAACCTTATCTTCTCTTGAGATTGAGACGACTTTTCCGATTTTAAGGTTAACACCGGCACCTTTAAACATATTTTCTGATGGTAAAATATTATTATCGGTACTTTCTACTGAACCAAAAACATATGGGATCCCGCAGGGAATCAAAGTTTTTTCTTCCATCCTGATTACAGTTACATCTTTTTCGGGATTAACTGTTTTTGCAGTTACTGCGGCCACGAGACCTGCGGCACTACTTCCGATTACTAATACATCTGTCCTTTTCATTTTTTTTCTCCTTTATTTTTCTTAAGCATAATATTTCAATGTACTGCCTTTTTATGTAGTGTAATTTTAAACATATTTGCCATTTAGCAACTTTTTCACTTTTCCAATTACCACTTCTATCGGGCTACAAAAATTCCCTGGCATTTTTTCTGTCAACCCAAATAAAATTATTGAAATAAAGAGTCTAAATTCTTAATAACCATTGAATTAATTTCCAAGCTAAATCTTTGATACGGTTAAACATATAGATGATATAAGAAATACAAAATTGAATACTATTCTCATGAAATAGTTGTCGGATTCGAAGAAAATAAGGTGCGCAAATAACCTTGAATTCCTAATATGCTTAATGTAAAAACGCTCCTGTTTCCAGGAACGTTTTATAGTAAATCACCTCTGCTACTACAGGCAGTAGATTGCAGAATAGCTAATCCTTACCGGTTATAGATTACAGTATTGCTAATTTTTACCGGTTATAGTTGGGAGACTAATTTCTTCCTATTTTACTCTACACAAACACGAATGATCGTAGGAGTTTCATCTTCGTCTTCTACTTCCATGTAAAAAAGTTCACCTACTTCTCCGCTGGCTGCCAAAGCCAGGATTTCTTGCCAATTCACGCTGAAAAGGTCAACATCAGATTTTCCAATATGGGCATCAAACTTACCATTTTTCGGTATAAAATTTAAACCAAATTGAGCAAGTTTAAGAGGAATTGCAATATTTACTTTAGGTTTTGCTGCTCCTTCTTTTATTATCTGAACGATCAGTTTTTTCCCATTACCTAATTTAATGGACTTAGAATGTTTTGGATTCATCGCTTCCAGTAGTTTTGCAGCTTCATCTGCTGTGATTTTGCCATCTGAAACCATGTCCAGAACCTTGCGTTTATGATTCTCCGGTTCAGGAAGATTTGGTTGTTTGCTAACCATTTCTACCCTCCATTGCCTGGATCAATCGTTCTGCTTCGTCTGCTGTGATCTTGCCGTCCTGCAATAACTCCAGGATCTTCATTCTGCTGCGTTCATCAACTCGACTTTTTTCTTCCTGTTTCAACTCATCAGCACCAAATTTATCCTTAACGTTACCCATAATGTCAGAAATCTTTTCTTCAGCTTTTTCTTTGATATCATCTATCGAGAATTCTACCTTAAGATCTTTCAATTCCCTGCCTACATCGTCTAAAGCTTTCTCCACTTTCAGATTGATCTTCTCCATATCAGGTAGTTTAATATCAGGAATTTTAATGTTCTGAAGCTTCACTTTTGCTTTTTCCATTTTTTCTCTAATTTTTTTTTGATCTACTTCCTTAGGTAAATGCTCCATAGCTTTATCCAGAATTTTAGAGACACTGGAAAAATCTACTTTTATACTTTGAGATCTGGTTCCCGGTTTCATTAAGTTAATACTGCCATGTTCATTTTTCAAATCTATCTTCACATTACCGCTGCCTTTGATCATTTCAATTGTTTTACCTTCATCTGAGCTGCTTTGGTCGTAATTACCTTCTAAACCAATGTGAAATCTACCGAGTTGATTGCTGGCAGTAATTTTGTAGGGAAGCTCATCTGGAATACCGAGTTGCAATTTCCCGTTCTGATTTTGGAAATTGAACTGCCCGGCTTCAATTACATCAAACTCATAAAAAATACCACCATTTTCAGAAGTTATGAAAGCTTTTGAATAAGCTGCACCAGTAACTCGAGCCATACCATTTTCACTTTCAAACTCCAGAGTCCCTTTGCCTTTCGTACTCTTTAAAACTCCATTTTCTGTTTGTGCTTTAATGTTTCCCTCGCAGGAATTCATTTTAATTGCACCATTCTCACTTTCTAATTCAACATCACCATTACAGTTATGTAATTTTATTGCACCATTTTCTGTGGTTAGTTTTAAACTACCATTAACATGATCAAAATGAATTGAGCCATTCTCGGTTTCGGCTTCTTGATCTCCCTGTAGATTTTCAACCAGCAATCCGGCATTTTCCAATTCTGCTTTAATCGAAGAAACATGCGGTATATACAATCTCACTTTTGATTTATAGTTTGTAATGTCTTCAGGATCTGAGAGTTCAATCTCCAACGAATTACCCTCTTCATCCAATTCTGCATGTACTATCTGGTCAAAATCCAGATCGTTCTCGCTGGAAGCAATTGATTCAATTTTAATTTCTAACTCAGCCTTCGGCTCACTCCATCCAATAATTTTCACGCCCATATTTTCGGATTGCAAATTCACAGACAGATTTTCTTTCACATCAAATTTGTACTTCTTTTCGTGGGATATCATAATTTACCTCTTTTCTTGTAATCTGGCAATTGCATCTTCCACAGATAGATTACCTTCTGCAATATCACTAAGAATATCTTCAGAATCGTGCGTGGGTATTTCCTTCGTTTTCTGCGGGCACAATATAGCCACAACTTCAGCCAGATTTTTTTTAACTGTGGGATATGAGATCTTCAACATCTTTTCTACTTCTTTGATATTCCCCTGACAACAGATGAATACCTTCACAAATTCCTGTTGAGCTGCCGTCATTGCTGCAAAATCTCCAACTCCAAATCTGCCTTTAATGCTGGTGTCACAACTGGTACAGTGATACTCTACAATTTCCAGATTGGAATTGCACACAGGACATTGTTTTAATCTTTTATTCATTCTTGCCTCCTAATCTGGAACCGAAATTATTCTTAAACTTAATTATGTCAACTATAAAATTAACATAATTAAGTTTTGTATCAATATTATCAATATTGATCCGATTGATTTTGATTTTTCTTATAATATATTAATAGTAGTATATTTATTATTGAATTTAAATAAAAAAGCCCATAGCAAATGCAATGGGCTTTTTCTAAAGGATCGGTAAGGAAATCTTTGTTTATTTCACAATCTTATTCAGTAAATTATTTACTACTGAATAGACATCAGTTTGCTGATCATAAACGTCGTCAATTAGCTGATTCAGATCATAATTTTCTTTCAGGAATTCACCAGTTTTTAGCAGAAGTTTGTTATGAGCGATCTGCTTGAGTTCCATTTCAATTCTCTGTTTGCGATTGGTGATGAACAATTCTTCTTTTTGCAGATAATCTCGATGATATTCTATTGATTCTGCCAGTTCTACAACGCCTTCATTATCCTTGGCCACAACTTTACAGATCGCAGCCAGATGTTCTTTATATTCACCCAGATTCTGCAGCATTTCTATTTCCAACACAGTTCGTTCCACGCCATCTTTATCTGCTTTATTTACCACAAAAATATCGGCAATTTCCATAATTCCAGCTTTGATTGCCTGAATTTCATCACCCATACCAGGGATAAGCACTAAGAGAGTTGTATCCACATTTTTTACTACTTCAATCTCAGATTGCCCTACACCCACAGTTTCGATAAAAATATAATCGCAACCATAAGCATCGAGGATTTTGACAGCATCGCTAGTAGCACTAGAAATTCCACCCAGATGTCCTCGTGAGGCCATACTGCGGATGAACACTCCTTCATCAGTTGCCAACTGCTGCAAGCGAATACGATCACCTAAAATCGCTCCTCCTGAAAATGGACTGGTGGGATCAACAGCAATTACACCAACCTTTTTATTCTGCTGTCGAAGTAGTTTTACTAGTTTATCGGTAAGTGTGCTCTTCCCCACACCTGGTGCTCCCGTAATGCCAATTATATAGGCATCCCCCAGATGTGCAGTTATCAGTTTTACAATTTCTTCGTTTCTATCGGAATTTTCTGCCAGAGATATCAAACGAGCTGCTGCTAATGTTTCACCCGCCAGCATTCTATCCACTAATTTTGGAATATCATTCTTCTTCATTAGATATCCATTTCTGCCATTCGCTTTAGTAAAACATCAAAATCGTTGATGAAATCCGGAGCAACATCAACCTGCAAAATGGGTTTCGTTTTCTCGGGAGTAGTGTAATTGCACCAGCCTTCCAGCGATTCCAGAATATAACCGAATTTTATCAACTGACTATTCTTCATTCCTATTTGAAAGCGAAAAGTTCCGTCTGTTAATTCAATCTGTTCTTTAATTAAGAAATCCATTTTCTATTCCATATAATAAGAATTTCTATCCCCCTTTGTAAGGGGGAATAAAAGGGGGTTTACATAAATATTTCATAACTGGTTTGATAAAACCCCTCTCCGGCTTAAGCCGTATCTCCCCTCCGAAAGGGGAGTTTATTTCAGAGCAAATTCTAATACTTCGGCTACTTTATCGACCAAGATTATGTTCAGGCCTTTTTTTATCTCATCCTGGATCTCAGTAAGATTCGGTTCGTTTTTTCGAGGTACTATTACATGTTTGATCTTGGCACGTTTAGCAGCTATTAATTTCTCTGCTAACCCACCAATCGGTAGAACGTTCCCAGACAATGTAATCTCACCCGTCATAGCCAGGTTATGTTTTACTCTCTTTCCGGAAAGTACAGAGATCAAGGCAGTAACAAGTCCCACTCCAGCAGATGGACCATCCTTGGGAATTGCTCCTTCCGGTAGATGAATATGCAAATCGTAATTCTTATAAAAATCTTCATCAATTTTATACTCAGAAGCATGTAATCGGGCATAACTGAAAGCTGCTTGAGCAGATTCCTGCATTACATCACCCAGTTGACCTGTAAGTTTAAGTTTACCTGCACCCTTCACTTTCACCACTTCTATCTGTAATGTTTCTCCACCGAATTGCGTCCAGGCAAGTCCGGTAACAACACCTACAGAATCCTTACGATTAACTTCGGAATAGAGATGTTTAGGAATTCCCAGGTAATCTTCCAGATCTCTGGCTTTTATGGAAACCTGTTTAGTAGTATCACCTTCTACGAATTTCTTCACAACTTTTCGTAAAATCTTGGCGATCTGTCTTTCCAAGCTTCGTACTCCAGCTTCTCGAGTATAGAGTTTGATGATCTTCTCCAAAGCTGTTTTTTGATACTTCAGGTTTATCTTCCCATGCAGATCGTGTTCACTTAGCACTTTTGGTACAAGATGCTGGGTGGCAATATTGATCTTTTCAAAAGCTGTGTAGCCAGGAAGTTCTATTACTTCCATTCTATCAATAAGCGGTTGTGGAATGGAATTAAGAGTATTAGCTGTAGTAATGAATATTACCTGAGAAAGATCATATTCAAAATCGAGATAATGATCACGGAAAGAATCATTCTGTTCAGGATCGAGAACTTCGAGCAAAGCAGAAGCAGGATCACCTCGAAAATCATGACTCATTTTATCTATCTCGTCCATCATGATCAGGGGATTACGTGTTCCCACTTTTTTCATACTCTGCATGATAACTCCAGGCATAGCTCCTACATAAGTTCTGCGGTGCCCACGAATTTCTGCTTCATCACGAACGCCACCCAAAGATAAGCGTACGAATTTACGATCCATGGCACGGGCAATAGATTTTCCCAGAGATGTTTTTCCCACACCGGGAGGACCAACAAAACACAAGATCTGACCTTTGACTTTGTCTGCAAGTTTAACAACTGCCAGATATTCTAAAATTCGCTCTTTTACATTTTTTAGCCCGTAATGATCTTCATCCAATATTTTTTGTGCTTTCTTCAGCCCAAATTCTTTAAGTTCAGGATCATCCCAGGGAAGATCAAGGATCCAAGTTAAGTAAGTATGGATCACCGAGTACTCAGGAGAGAAATTGCTCATGCGGGAAAATTTTTTAAGTTCGTCTTCTGCTTTTTTGCGAGCTTCCTCACTTAAATTTGCTTTTTTAATTTTATCCTGAAATTCCAACAAATCAGTTTTTTCTTCCTTGGTTACTCCCAATTCTTTGTGGATAGCTTTCAATTGTTCAGTAAGATAATATTCCCGTTGAAGTTTGTTCAAGCGGGTTTTCACTGTACCATCAATCTTGTTTTCCAGCTTCAATATTTGGATTTCCTCTACAGTTATCCGATAGATCTTACTAACTGATTCAAATAGATCATCAAACTCGAAAAGATTCTGTTTTTTCTTAAGATCCAAACCGATATTAGCTAGAGTATAATAGAAAAATTCTTCAGGATTATTGGTTTCATTCAAAGACAGCATAGTTTCTTCTGGAATAGTTTTATTTAGATCTACATACTGCTGAAAAACTTTTTTGAAGGAACGTAGCAATGCTTCTGTTTCGATCTTATTCTGATCTAAAATCTTCTTACGGATCATGAAATAAGCATTTAAATAATTCTTTGTACGGTAATAACGTTCAATTTTGATGCGCTCATTACCTTCTACCAGCAATCGCATATTTCCATCTGGCAATCGTAAAAATTGTAAAATAGTACAAAGTGTACCGTATCTGTATAGATTCTTAGCTTTGGGATCTTCGTCGTATTCTGTAGGGATCCTCTGGCTAACACAGATAATTTTGCTGTTCAAATTTAACGCAGCTTCTGCTGCATTAATCGAAAATGATCTTCCCACCAGAAGTGGTGTGATCGTGTATGGGACTACTATTGTATTCCTCAGCGGAACTACAGGTAGAAGTCCAAAATCTTTATCTTTTATCATAAAACCTTTCTCGGCCATTTAACCCTCCGTATTTACTATCGACAATCAGATAACATAACCATCAATAGTAACAATGAAAATACTTTTTTTGATTGGGACTTTGTGTCAAACGATTCTTTGGTAATTTAGTTGAGTATAACACTTGAATTATTAATAAAAACTAATTAATGTAATTACCTTCTAGAAAACTCGAATGGATCGAATTCATAGCCAACTGAAAGATAATAATAGCTGCGCTTATCTTCATCCAAAGCCGCACCTACACGGATTGGGCCTAAATAAGTTTTATATCCTAGAACTGCTCCGCCACCTATGTATGTAAATTTCTCCGGCTGCCAGTAATCTACATCTCCTAAATTCAAAATATTTAATTGCAGATCGAAAAACAAATTTCTATAAGGTTCGAAACGGAATGCGATTGTATTAATTTTATAAGTTGGAGCACTTTTCTCTTTTGCATTTAGTCCCAAGAAATTATCAATACCACCAATATAAAACGGATCAAAATCATCTTCCTGTTTTTCGAAATGAGAACCATATTCGAACTGGTATTTAATCGAAAATTCTTTTGCAAATGGAAGTAACATCTGCAAACGGGTGAAAAATGTTTTAATATCTTCGTCACTAAAAAATTCTTCATTGGAAACAGAATATTTCAGATAAAGAGATGTACCCTGCATTGGAAAAACATAGTCATCAAGATTTTCGTGATATAGCTTTAATCCAACACCAGTAGATCTATACTCCGTATCATCAAATTCTGCAATATCTTTATATAATCCGGAGTGGAATGTAAACCCGTAAAGTTCAGCAATCAAGGCTTTCCTGGCAAAAAATCCTACTCCAAAAGTGCCGCCATACTCCAGTGAACGAACACTCTTTGTTTTTTCATGATCTCCATTATAAGAATAGAATCTGAACTCTTTTATATAAGGAAACAACCTGTAATAAACTCCCCAATGTTTGCCAAAATTCTTAACATAATCGAGGTTCAGTTCCTGACTGTCTCCAACTTGAGCATTCAAAAGACATTTTGAGTTCTTCTGAAGCACGTTGTCCATATCTAATGTTATACCAAGGGAAATATCATTGTTCCCATTATAGCTTAGATTAAAGCCATAACGATAGCGATTTCTTTCTTTCAGTTTCACATGAAGAACATTGCTGTATTCACTGTGTTCTATTACAGGATAGATATACTCAAAAAGCTGGGAATGATATACATCTGCAAATGCTGCTTTAATTTCTTTTTTATTATAGTTTACACCTAATTTCAAACCAATAAATTCTCTTATTTTAGCATCGCTTAGATATTTGTTTCCTTGTACTTTGATTCGAGAAAATTTAACTGCATCTACTTGTTGCAATGATTTCTCTTTTTTGTGTTTTGGAAAGCTAATTTCAATCGAATTGAAATATTCTCTGGAAGCTGTTTCTCCCAGATCTATCAAATCTTTAATTCGATGAAAATCTAGAAGTGATATTTCCTGAATATCGGGTGCAATCAAAATATCACAAAGTTCTGCAGATCTTTCTACATTTTGTGTAATTCTTAAATTAATTGTTTGATCTAGCACATCGATAAGTGACACCAATTCTTCTTCTGATTTCAAGCCGGAAGAAGTCTGAATTCCTATGATGAAATCAGCTCCCATATCACGAACAGTTTCTACTGGAAGATTCGCTAAGATCCCACCATCGATAAAAAGTTGATTGTCGATCTCGAAAGGTTGCATTATAGAAGGGAATGACATCGATGCTCTTACGGCTTCCAGCAGATAACCCTGGGAAAATTCTTTACGTTCACCAGTTAATATATTGGTTGCCACACACCGAAAAGGAATTGGTAGTTGATCGAAATCTCTAATTTCTGAAGATTGGAAAGTAAGATCAAACAAGAGATTAGTAAGATTATTGCCAGATAGGAAAGCACTTGGAAGCTTTGGAAGAAGATTCTTTCGAACATCAAAAAAAACATTGGCATAAGGTTTCCAGCGCTTATTCCCGATGTATTCATCTTCCCTGCAAACTTTTTCATCAAATATATCCTGCCACTTTAATTTTAGGATCATCTCTTCGATCTGTACAGCCGAATAACCCATTGCATAAAGTGCACCGATAACAGCACCACTGCTGGTTCCTGCAATATAATCAATGGGTATCTCTAACTCATCAATTACTTTAAGCACTCCAATATGAGCAAATCCACGTGCTCCTCCACCGCCAAGAGCCAAACCGATTTTCATATCTTTCGGCACAGATTCATCACACCAAACTATGGTTATAATCAATGCAAATATCAACAGAATTTTAAGTTTCATACTTTCCAATGAAAAAGGCGGTGCAAATTCTGCCCCGCCTTTCACTTTAATTAAATACTTATTTTATTAAAGCTCCTGATCATCATCAGCAACAGGGGCTGTTTCTTCTATTACTTCAACTTCTTCAACAACTTCCAATTTTTCGATCTTATGTTCCGGTTTCTCTTCTGGGCTACTATAGATAGCTTCTATCATTGGTGAATAAGCCACAATGAGACCAGCGAAGACAATACTTACCATACTCATTAATTTAATCAAGATATTAATTGATGGACCAGATGTATCTTTGAATGGATCCCCAACAGTATCACCAACTACAGTTGCTTTATGAATTTCGGAACCTTTGCCGCCAAGAGCGCCGGACTCAACATATTTTTTAGCATTATCCCAGGCACCACCGGCATTGTTCATCATTATTGCCATCACAAAACCTGTGGAAAGTCCACCTGCTAGCAGACCTAAAACGCCAGCTACACCCATCAACAATCCAATTACTACAGGAGTTAGAATTCCTAATAGAGCCGGAGCGATCATTTCTCTTTGCGCACCTTTTGTAGATATTTCTACACATTTAGCATATTCAGGTTCACCTGTTCCTTCTAATATACCAGGTATTTCGCGGAATTGGCGACGAACTTCTGCCACCATATCTCCAGCAGCTCTACCAACAGCTTTCATTGTCATAGCTGCAAAAACGAAGGTTACCATTGCTCCAACAAAGATTCCGATCAGGAATTTTGGATTCATAAGATTAACTGAATAATAACTCATGAAATCTGAGATTGTAGCTTTAGCTGTTTCAACAGGAAAAATTTCTCCATTTGCCATTAAAATATTCATTACTTCATGCCCTGCAAGCAACAAACCTGTTCTCACTTCTTCCAGGTAAGCTGCAAGCAATGCCATAGCTGTAAGTGCAGCAGAGCCAATTGCGAAACCTTTACCTGTTGCAGCAGTAGTATTTCCAACACTATCCAGAGCATCAGTTCTTTTTCTTACTTCTTCCGGAAGTTTGCACATTTCAGCATTTCCACCAGCATTATCTGCAATTGGTCCAAAAGCATCCATTGCCAAAGTTACACCCAAAGTTGCCAGCATTCCAACTGCGCCAAAACCGATTCCATACAAACCAAGTTCTGGAATTGTGAAGCCTTTGCTAACAGCGAAAGCTGACATGATAGCGATACCAATGATAATAACCGGAGCTGCTGTGGATTTCATTCCTACAGCCAGACCATCGATAATAACTGTAGCCGGACCAAATTCACCCTGTTTAGCAATTCCACGGGTTGGTTCGTAGGCATCAGATGTAGAACGTTCTGTAAAAAAACCGATTAAAATACCAGCAAGAAGTCCAATGATACTTGCCAGGAAAATGCCGAAGGAATAGTCAGGTGGAAGCATTATTTTTGTAACGAAATAGGCAACAATAGCAATAAGCAATGAGCTGCCGTAAACACCTTTATTTAATGCGAACAATAATTCTTTTGTTCCAGCACTTTCTTTTGTAGAAACTAAATAAATTCCAATAATGGAAAGAAACGCTCCTACACCAGCCAGAACCATCGGAGCAGTAACAAACTTGATAGCCCATGAATCCATAAGCATAGTTCCATGACCAAAAATCTGTGCAACAGCAGCCATACCAAGAGCAGCAGTTGCCAAGATTGAACCTGCGTAAGATTCATAAAGATCTGCACCCATACCGGCAACGTCACCTACGTTATCACCAACGTTGTCAGCAATTGTTGCTGGATTTCGAGGATCATCTTCAGGAATTCCTGCTTCTACTTTCCCCACCAGGTCAGCTCCAACATCAGCAGCTTTTGTAAATATTCCACCACCAAGACGAGCAAAAAGAGCTTGTGTAGATGCACCCATTCCAAAACTAAGCATAATCACTGTTATTGTATGCAAGGTCATTTCAGGATGAGTTTTACTCCACCAAATTAGGGCATAAAACCAAGCTGAAATATCGATGAGCGCTAGTCCTACTACAACCAGCCCCATCACACCACCAGCACGGAAAGCAACTTTAAGGCCGCGATTCAAGCTAATAGAAGCACCTTGAGCAGTTCTATTTGATGCCAGAGTAGCAGTATTCATACCGATCCAACCTGCTAAACCACTAAAGAAACCACCAGTCAAAAATGCCCATGGAATTAGCGGATGAAGAACTTTCATCCCCCAAGCCATAATATTAAATAATATAAAGGCTGCCAAAAAGAAAATACCAACACCTTTGTATTGTTGTTTAAGATAAGCAAATGCTCCATCTCTTACATGCTTGGCAATAGTTTGCATTTTTTTATTACCTGGATCTTCTTTTTTTACTCCAATATAAAAAATATATGCAAAAATCAAAGCTGTAATCGCTCCGAGTGGTGCGACATACCAAATTGCGGGAATCATAAATCCTCCAATCTTTTTTTTTGTTAATAATTAATTAATCTATTATGATTACTATATATAACTTAACAGGAGCAAACAAATTAGCAGCACCTTATTTGTCAAGAATTTGACTTGAAGAAATATTGCTATTTAAAAGTGCGATTTTCATGTTTTTTACATTCTAAATATTAGGTTGACAAGACAGTAGGTTAAGAGAAATTATATGTTTTTGGATGAATTAATTTTGTTCGAATATTTTTTTAAGATAACTTCTGGTTAAGGAGTAGTAATGAAGAAATTGATAATATTAATTAGCATACTATTTATGTTCATATCTATGCAATCTGAGGAGAAAGCAATGAGTATATATGATTTTACAATGGAAGATATAAAAGGTGATTCAATAAAACTTGATGAATATAAAGGCAAGATTATTCTAATTGTGAATACCGCCAGTAAATGCGGATTCACTTATCAGTATGATGGTCTGGAAAAGCTATATCAAGATTATAAAGAACAAGGGTTTATAATTCTTGGATTCCCAGCAAATAACTTTCTAAAACAGGACCCTGGTTCAAATGAAGAGATCGCTAATTTCTGTCGGTTAACTTATGGCGTGACTTTTCCAATGTTCAGCAAGATTTCGGTGAAAGGAAAAGATATTCATCCACTTTACGAATATCTTACATCCAAAAATGCGGGACATAACTTTGGTGGAAAGATAAGCTGGAATTTCAATAAATTCATGATCTCAAAAGATGGAAAGATCATAAATCGTTTTGGTTCAAAAGTAAAACCTGAAGATGAAAAGATAGTTAATGCAATTGAACAAGCTTTGAAGTAACATTATGAAATTAAATAAAGCAAACGCGGTTTATTTCACAATTGCGGGATTGCTGATTTCAATTAGTGGACAGTATTTCATTGGTAAGATTCCAATACTGGCTGCAATTCTTACAACAGTTGGTGTAATTATTGCTGGGATTGGCGTTTGGGGTGCGTTTAAGAAGAGGAATTAAGCAATATCTTCAGGAAATTTTATCTCATTTACAAAACTGTTAAATTTTGAATTATTCAGCAATCTGCAGTAAATAAAAGTAATAAGATAACCTTCTAAACCAATTAATACTAACCAGTTTATATTTGTCCAAAATCCTCTTCGAACCTCATCGAGTCCTAGAATCCATGAAATGAATTTTGACGCAATATTTAGATCTGAATTTACACAAATATTTTGAAATAGGTAAAACACTCCGATTATTATTATGATTGGAATACAAAGCTTAGCTTTTAGCTTCCATTTTTTTATTTGTAATCTTTTATAATTTTCTTTTAGTATACTCTTATATTTAGCATTCTTTTCTTCTAATATTCTTAATCTATCATGCAATTTATTTCCATCATTTTGAGGTTTACCAGCTGTAGTTAGTAATTTTTCAATCTTTAATTTTAAATCTTTAGTTTCATTATCTTTTTTACTTAATTGTCTATTTATTTCATCAATATTAGAAACAAAGTTTTCGTTTTGCTCGCGTATGATTTTGATTTCTTTTTCTAAATATTTTTCAGCATAATTTTTTACTTTTTCTTTAATTTTCCTAGGATTTTTATTCGAGAAAATGTCTTTAAACTTAATTTCTATGAGACTTTTAATTATCTGTTCTTGTTGTTCATAACTTTCAGTTATTTCACTAATTCCCACTAAAATTGTGTCATACTGAACGTTATCTGTTAGATTGTGTTTATTTAGATTCAAGAAACTTACAAAACTTTTAAATTCATCATTTGATCTGCTAATAAATCTTAGAATCAGACCTAGCCATTCACTTGGATGCAGTACTACTGGTATCAAGTCATTTCGCTGACTATCCCAACTTCTTAACGTTTTATCTGTTGAAGTTATGAAATATTTAGTTTCAGACAATCGCGTATTAGCGTTACTCCTTCTTTTCTCACAAATCAATATATTGATTGCATCATGTTTAGCAGTAGGATCAATTTCATTCTCTTCAAACAAATGATTCTTAAATAGACTTATATCTTTTGTATATAAATCAAGCTTCTGCTGATCTTCTTCGCTCTCAGCATTTATGACATTTACATCGTCAATTTCTATTTCATATTCTTTTATGAATTCTTCATATTTTGCATATACAAAAGCTCTAAAGAGATAAATCTTAGAACTTGGTTTATTTTTTTTCCATTCATAGTATAAAACATACATATCGTCATTGTCCGATATTAATTGAAATAAATTCGGGTTTATTTTTCTTTTATGAAACTTCTTAATATTATCAATTTGAGAATCTATTGTTCTAAAAAATTCATCCTCTGTATTTTTTGAAATATGTAATTTTTGGTTTGTTTCTAAACATTTGGTTAAAAATGTTTTAATTCTTTTCAAATAATTCGGTCCGTGAATTCCAATTGCTCGAAAAATAATATTAGTATCTAAATAAAAAACTTTGTTTTTTAATGCTTCAAAATACATTTCACTATCTTTATCTCGATTTGAAATTATGCAATATTCAATACTATAGTTAACAATATTGAATATTGCCTTATTTTTTTCATTATTGTCCCAATTAAGGAAATTATTTATTATTTCAATATCATCATCATTCATTTCTACATGTTTGTCTGAAGAGATATCAACACTACAACTCAATTCTGAGAGTTTAAGATATTGATAAATATTATTTTGAAACAGATTATACAAATACTTGTAAATTACTTCCAATGCAATTGATTCATCAATGCCTTTATACTTCGAAAAATTTTGAATAATAGCATTTAGATTCATTGTTCTTTCGATTGATTGTATTCTTGTTATTGCACTATCAGACAAATAAATCATTTTTTCAGTATCTACAGAATCAATGACGAAATTATCATTATCTTGTATGATATTTATAATCTCATCTTCTGAAAAATTAAATGAGTACATTTCATCAATTAAGTCAATTATTAGATGTACACTAATTTTCTTATTCCCATTTTCATAAATAACCGTTTCAATAATTCTTTTATGTATTTTATCTTTTGATAAATAATCATTATCATCACCGTACAGAAATGCTGCTAATCTGAAAATTTGACCTCTTTCCATCATGTTTTCTCCTTTGTTCATCTTATGGCAACTACAAGACAATTAATCAGTTATCACATGGCAAGAATTATTTTATTTACTATAAATGTTTGGCAAAAGATTTTTTGTCAAAACTTTTAGCAAATTAACTTTTGTTAAGTCCGATTATGGCTAAAGAAGTTGTTTGAAACTATTCTGCGTCTTACTGAATGTTTTTAAATTGTAGTATCAATTATTTCACATCCACACCGGCTGGGATGATCCTGCAGTAATTGATCTTTTTTTACCTTTCTTATTAACCAGAGAATAATGAAATCCCCACCACCAACAATCGTAAAAATAATACCATAGATCAACAGCCAGGAGACACCAAAAATCAAGGCAACAATCGAAGGAATAATGCCTAGAAGTAATGCAGGTAAAATAAGAGAAATACGGTAAGCAGATGCTTTCATTGCCGCATCACAATGAGCATATGGTGTTAGAGTTTTCCATTGGAAGCCGATCTTGAGATGAGATGGCCCTATCTTTCCGGCCAATCTGAAAGCCAGCCAATGAATAATTTCATGCAGCAGAGCCAGGAGAATAAAAACCGGCAGAAAAACCTGTAATGACAAATATGGTGAATATAAAGCCTTCATCAAAGGAGATATCCCCCATACGAGAATGAACGGAATATACAATGCCGCAACAATGAAAATTGCCAATGGAATAGCGTAGAGATTTGCCTGTAAAGATGATATAGTGAAGTTAGTTTTTAGATTATTCATTTATTATTCAGTTTGAACGAAATTAAATCCGTAAAATGCTTTTCATTTCCCTCACCTTTTGTCCTTCGACTCCGCTCAGGATGACATGAACTCGGAAGAATTAATGTCTTTCTAACCATAAAATTCATATCCCAAATTAAAGAAAACATCTGAGTCTACATCGCTGATGAAACCTCTATTGCGTCGTCCAAGCTTCATAATCCAGTTACTTGAACTACGGAATTTGATCTCGTAACCTAAAATCGGTTTGCGATCTTCAGCCTGACTCCAGGTTAAGTCAAATCCCCAAAGTTCATTGGCAAATTTGAAACCTACTAAAGGTCTTAGAAAATTCTTTTCAAGCAAATGTTCTGTTTTGTAAGGAGTATAATCTATCATTGCATAACGAACCCCACCGTAAAATCCATGAACAAAGTATTCTTTTTCATTGGCAAGAGCCGTAAAATAACTTATATAACCGTCGTAGATCTGAATGAAGTCAAAATTATCATCCGCACTGGAAAATGAGTAAAATCCTGAAGCACCTAAACCAAATCTCCCAGATAGATTATAGAGTTCTGCATTTATCAGCAATCCCGTTAATGGTTCATCCCACTCATAGTCATTATATTCTGCAAAATAAAATGCGGTGGATGTATCTAATTTAAATGTGAGATTTTGAGCAATAATAGGTGAGATTGATATTAGTAAGAATATGATCAGTAAATATTTCATAAAGTTTTCTCCAGTAGAATTCTGTTTTGAGATATGTCATTTTTTTGTTCAATATCAGTAATAAAGTATCCATTTTTTATTAAAAGTTGTAGCATTTTTTTGTGCTTATTCCTGGTTTTAATTCTTATTGTCTGAAACCCATTTTCTCTACACCATTCTTCTTGTACATTTGCCAATTTCTGAGCAATACCTTTTTGTCTAAATTCAGGTAGAATTCCTCCCATCCAGGAATAGAAATGATCATTCATTTTGTAACCAACTTTGAATCCAGCAGGTTTACCTTCGCAATCTGCCACCAGGAGCAAACTTCTTTTTTCATTCAGCCTATTTTTGTATTCTTCAATCGGATATGGATTTGAAAATTCAGGAATCACCCAAGATAGTTTTACAATTTCTTCAATCGAACTTTCTCGAATTGGAATCTGTTTACTCAACAACATATCACTATAGGAATTTGTAAGAAGATCTTCTTCTGGAATACTAAAAAGTTTCAAATATTCCTGACATTGCTTATAGAGTTTTTCTGCACCAATTTCACCTGTTCTATCGATTGCTTCAATCTCTACAAAACTACCAAGCTCTATTACCGTATCAATATGAAATTTTACATTATCTATATAATATATTTCACGTTGTTTATCCACAACCACTAATTCTCCGATTGCTTTGAATAGCTGTTGTTTAATGGGATCTGTTGCGCGGGGATGGTAGTAGATCACATCCGATCTTTTGGGGCCGGCAATGTTTTCTCTATCATAAAACACAAGACTGTATTCGATCGATCCTTCCCGCATTTTGAAGCGACCATTTCTAGCTTTGAAATATGTATCGATCTGATGATCTGTTCCTTTAAAATCTGCGTTCCGGGAATTCAGTATATCTCTGATCGCAGTTGGATCGCTGCATTTTGCTTTTATTTCAATATTTAAAATACTCATTAGAAAATTGCATCCTTTTACTTTAGTGTTTCATTAAAAATAGTAACCTATTGTTACTGAATATATTGTCTCGCCATCGTCATCTCCATTTAGTAGAGATGCTTCTATTGGACCAATCGGAGTCATTATACCAGCAGAAACACCATAACCAAAATGGTTACGGCCTACTTTCTTTGATCCTTCCACTAAATCAGTAGTGTATGCCCAGTTTCCTTTTATAGTAGCATAAGTATCTTTCATTACTTCCCAACGTATTGCTGAAGACATGATGGCAATTTCAGTACAAATAATCGACATGAATTTATGCCCGACAAATGGAATAAGAGTAACATCGGGTTCATAAGCCCCACCTAAATAATAATAGGAATCTGCAGGTATATAATCTCCATTGATAGTACCAAGATAAATTGTTTCCTCGTAAACCACATTTTTTATAAGTTTATCGATTGCCGTAAGTCGGAATAGAAATGAGCTGATAGGATCATGATTCTCTACCAAACTGTTATGCAGTTCAAATGTTCTTCTGGCTTCTGCCATCAGTTTAACGCCTTTCCTGGGATAGGCACTTCTATCGTATGTATTTACAAGGCAATAACCGCGATACGAAAATAACTGATAATCTCCTTCAGAATTCTGAGCACCTACAATTTCTACTTCTTGTTTTAACACCGTACTTCTAACTTCTATACCACCACCAAGTGTAAAAGAATTGGAGAATATTGTCTGAACATCAAAAGTAGTAAAAGCAGTTGAATAATCAAAAATACCAACTTTTTTATTTCCATTATAGATAGGAACCAGAAATTCTCTGCCTTGTATTGCTAAGTCAAATCCAAAACCCGGTTTCCAGCCTGTGTGAACAAAATAAGATGTTCTATAATTTGAATTTTCACTGAGAGATGCACTGATAGAAAGCCTTGATCCCATTATCATTTTATTTCGAAATGTAGTATTTATTAAAACTGAAGCATTCATGTCGTTGTCATAATGAAAACCAAAATTCAAGTTGCTGGCAGATTTTTCTACAACCCGAATAAACAGATCTACGCCGTTTGCAATAGGGTCTAATTTATAAGTAACTTTTTCGAAATACTGACTACCGTAGATCCTTTCAACAGCTTTTTGCAACTTATCAATTTTTACCCACTCTTTATCAATGAAACCCAATTTTCCCAAAACAAGGTTCTTGGAAACATTCCTCAATCCCTGTACATGGATTTTTCTTACGTACAAAACCTCAATATCGGTTAGAGGTAAGATTTCCGGTGCACTTGGATATTGTTTCATTGACTCACTTAATTCTATTAATTCAGGAAGCATCTTGCGGCCTGCTTCTTCACCAAGAGCTATCAATTCCGCTGCTTTTTCAAAATCCATAATTGAGTAATCGTTTACTTCAGGTTCGATAAGAATATCACACAATTTTCTTTCATTATTGGTTGATTCTACACCTTGAAAAGCAATAGCCTGATTCATGATTCGCACTAAAGAATTTAACTCTTTTTTGGTATAAAGAGGTGTTCCTACATCTACACCTATCACAAATTCTGCTCCCATCCCAATCACATCAGAAACAGGAAAATTTCTTACCAAACCACCATCAACAAGCAGCTGGCCTTCTATTTCAATTGGTGCAAAAATGGAAGGGATAGACATACTGGCTCGAATTGCATCCGGTAAGAATCCATCTTTTAGCACTACAGCTTCTCCTGTTTCAATGTCGGTTCCAATACATAAAAATGGAATTGGCAGATCAGAAAAATTTTCGATGTGATGTACTGAAACACACAATTTACTGATGAGGGAATGAACTTGTTGTCCGGCAACTAACCCTACAGGTAAATTTATTTTGCCTTCTTTTATGGGAAATGATCCAATATAAATGCCGCGTTCATCTTTTTCTTCCATTGAAATACTGCGTAATGAAATCTTATCCATCAGAATTTCGTCCCAATCCTGAGATAGAATTATTTCCTCGAGTTCTACAGCAGAATAACCTATTGAATGAAGTCCCCCGACGATGCTACCCATACTTGTTCCAGTGATAAAATCTACTTCAATACCAGCTTCTTCCAGAACTTTTAGAACTCCTACATGAGCAATTCCACGAGCTCCACCACCACTTAAGGTTAAACCGATTTTTGGTCTTTGCTCTTCGCAGTGTAAATGTATTGAAAGAAAAATTATTAAAAATATTAAAGCAGGTATAATTCTTTTCATATGTGCCCTATCTAAGATTTTATTATTGCGGTCAATATTTTTAGTGTTTCAGCAATTTCTTCTTCAGTTGTGAATCTACCCGTGGAAAAACGAATTGTACCACGAGCATAATCCAGTGGTACTTTCATAGCTTCCAGAACTGGAGAAATGGAAATATCATCGGAATGGCAGGCAGCTCCGGCTGAAGCTGCAATTTTGGTAAACACTTCTAGAACAGTGAATTCATCAAGATCGGGAAAGCTAACATTTAAAGTATTTGGTAATCTCTTCTCAGGATGACCATTTAATCGAACTTCTCCGAAATTCTCTTCGATCCCCTTCCACAGAAGATCTCTCATTTTTCTTTGATGTTCCATGTTTTGTTTTAGTTCAGTGTGAGCTATTTCAGCTGCTTTTCCCAGTCCAACTATTTCCAAAATATTTTCAGTACCTGCTCTTCTATCCGATTCCTGGTTACCGCCAATCATGAAATTTTCTAATACAATTCCATCCTTTACATAAAGTGCTCCAATTCCTTTGGGAGCATATAATTTGTGCCCGGCAATAGTAAGCAGATCTATTCCCAATTCATCAACATTAACAGATATTTTCCCCAGAGATTGAGCAGCATCGCAATGCACGACAATGTTCTGCTGATGAGCAATTTCAGAGATTTGTTTAATTGGTTGGATCGTGCCGACTTCATTATTTGCATGCATAATTGAAATTAGAATTGTTTGTTCTGTAATTGCATTTTCTACATCTGATGGATCGATCATGCCATATTTATCAACGGGAACTCGGGTTACTTCGAAACCATATTTTTCCAGATAATCACATACATTTAGAATTGCCGGATGTTCAATAGCAGATGAGATAATGTGGTTACCTTTATCTCTATTCGCAAAAGCATAACCACGTAAAGCATGGTTATTGGATTCCGTTCCACCACTTGTAAAGATCAATTCATTGGTTTTACATCCGATCAAGTTGGCAACTTGATCTCGTGCTTTGTTCACAGCTTTCTTGGTTGTTACTCCAAAACTATGGGCACTGGAAGGATTGCCAAAATGCTCTTCCAAAAACGGTAACATTGCTTTTGCTACACGGGGATCAGTCGGAGTAGTTGCATTATAATCCAGATAAATAGACATTGTTTAACCTTTCCATTATTTTTGTGTTGTACGGAAATTTATTTCTTCAAAATGAAAACCCTGTACTTTGAAAAGATCTATGCAGATCTTCACTACATCTTCATCATAACGGATGCCAGCATGTTCCTGCAATTCACTTAAAGCATCTTCGACAGCCTGTGATGTGCGGTAAGGTCGTTGAGAAATCATTGCATCAACCACATCTGCTACATTTACAATTCTGGCTTCTAATAATATTTCATTCCCGATCAATCCCTGAGGATATCCACTTCCGTCCAGGTGTTCATGATGCTGGTGCACAATTTTTGCTATCGGACGATCAAAATCTATTGTCTTAAGAATGTCATATCCAGCCAGTGGATGTTTTTTTATTTGCTCATACTCATTATCATCCAGTTTCCCAGGTTTTGTAAGAATTTCTGCAGGGATATAAATCTTACCAATATCATGTAATATTGCTGCTGTACGAATTGCATCAAGTTCTTCACCTTTAAATCCCATAGCTAATGCAATCTCACGACTTAAAGTTGCTACTCTAAGCTGATGCCCAGCTGTATATGGATCTCGGATCTCTACAGCAGAAACAAGAGCATTAACAGTTTCTTCCATGGCTTTTTTCAATTTCAGATAACTCTCACTTAATTCTAGCTGAGCTTTGTTTCTAAAATTTACTTCCTGCTGTAATTTATTAACTGCTTCTGCAAGTTCCAGAGTTCGTTCCTGCACTCTACTTTCCAATCGCACATTCGATGATCTGAGTTTATCTTCCATCTCTTTTCGTTCAAAAAACAAACCTATTGTTTCGGCAAATAGTCCCAGTAGAGTAAGATCATCCTGTTGCCATTTTTCGGTCTGCTGCAAACTATCGAAGCTAATAAATCCTGCTAAATATCCTTTGAAATTAATAGGAATAATCACACTAGATTTAATGCTTTGAACCTGTAATAGTTTTTTAAAAGATGCAGCATTTTCTTTAAGATTGCTAGAGTCACTCACATGAATGATCTCACCTAACCGAAGTTTTTTATTTAACCAGGTATATTCATGGAATGGTAATCTTTTAAACAATTCCATTTGAAAACGCAAACTAGAAGAAAACCATTCGTAAGTTTTTTCAAGATCTCTGCTATTTACAGCCATCAGGTACAAACTAACTCTATTCGCTTCACTAACTCTTCCGATCTCATCCATGGAAAGGCGGATAGCTTTGTCAAAATCGTTGATCCTGATGAATCGGGATGATATTTTAGAAACGACTCTTTCGATTTCCAGTCGATGCTTAACTTTTCCTTCTGCTGTTTTCCGTTCTTTTATCTCATCCCGTAGTTGATCATTTATTAAGTTTTTTTGGCGGATTCTATAATAGAGAAAACCAGAAAGCGATAATGCGGCTATAAGAACGCATAATAATAAAAGATAAGTTTGTGCTTTTTGATGAGTAGTGAGTTTATTAATTATTCTTTCTTTTTGTTCCAGTGCTATTTCTTTTTCTGTATTTAAATTGGAAAATCCAGTTTGAATCGAAAGCAAATTTAGGTCTGAATTTTCTCTGGCAATTTTATCCTTAACGGCAGAATACAATCTATAATATTCGAAGGCATTGTTTGTATTACCGGTAGCAGTGAAATATTCTGAAATACTACGGTAACCTTCACGAAGCAGATCTTTAGCTTTGATGTTATTTGAAATCTGCAGCCCTTGAGTGAGGTTGGCAAAAGCAGATTCAAAATTTCTCAACTTAGTTTGGATCTGTCCAATATTCAAAAAAATATCTGCTACTTCATATTTGCTGCCGATCTCTAGAGCCAGATCCAAAGATTGTTCCAGGTAATCTAATGCTTTATCAGTCTCTCCCAGTTCTTTGTATATCTTCCCTAGATTACAAAGTGTTATTGCTACACCGCTTTTGTTATTGGAAAGCCTTTCCAGTTGCAAACAGCGCATATACAATTCCAGAGCGTTGGCTTGATCTCCCCTGTCGGAATGAACGCTGCCAAGATTATGCAGAGCAGCTGAAACCATCGAGTTATCCCCAATCTGCTGCTGAATTTCCAATGCTTCTGAATAATATTTTATAGCTTGATTATAATTTCCCAGATCATGATAAAGTTGAGCTATATTATTTAATGTTTCTACTATCAATTCATTATTTTGCAATTCTTGATTAATTTGTAATGAATTCAAAAAGTAATATAAAGATCTATCATAATTACAAAGCCTGAGATGAGTCTGCCCTGCATGATTATATGTTTTTGCTAAATTGGTCTTTTGTTTTAACTCACCAAAAATATCTATAGCATTGAGGTGATAGCTAAGAGCTTGTTTATAATTTCCAAGATCGAAATGAGATTGGCCAATCACATTGAGTGATAATCCCATCATAGTTGAGTTCTCTTGTTGTAAAGCCAGATTATATGATTCCAAACCGAATTCTATGCTTTTGCGAAGTGAAATTGGACGATAAAGCTGTGCTAATTCAAATAGAATTGTTAGTTTTTTTTCACCATTTTGCCCAGCTAACTCAGTTTCTAAACTATCAATAATAGAATTGCTGGAAAAACAAAATCCGTAGATAGCAAGCATTAAACCAAGCAACAAAACTCTTTTCATTATAATATTCCCTTAATATTGGTACTAAGAAAATCTATATCTACAGACTGACAAGTAATTTTAAAACTCCACAATCTATTTAGTTTTTTGTGTTTAATATTTGACAGTGTGAAATTTTCGGTTATGTTGTAGAAAAAAGATATTTTGTAAGGAGAAAGGAAATGGAAAAGTTAACAAAGGAAACATTTAAAGAAAAAGTATTTAATTTCGAAAAAAACAAAGATTGGAAATTTGAAGGTAAAGTACCTGCTATCATAGATTTCTATGCTGATTGGTGTGGACCCTGTAAAGCAGTAACACCAGTATTGGAAGAGTTATCAAAAGAATACGAAGGAAAACTTAATATTTATAAAGTAGATACTGAGCAAGAGCAGGAATTGGCAGCTGCATTCGGTATCCGCAGCATACCTTCTATATTATTTGCACCAATTAATGAGCAACCTCAAATGGCAATGGGAGCTTTACCCAAAGAATCCTTTGAACAAGCAATAACTGATGTTCTAAAAGTTCAGAAATAAAAAAAAAGCCGATCCAGTTGGGTCGGCTTTTTTTTAATCTATTTTTTTATTTAAAAGAATAACTCTCTATTATCGACTATATTTGCATTCTCTTTCAATTCTGTAAACCAATCATTCAAATGAGTATTCTCTTCTTTTTCCTGCATGGTTTTCAATAATTCATCTTTAGTGTTTTCGAAAGCTTCCATATCCGGAACTTTGCGATCGATTACAAAAGCATAATAAGCACCATTCTCACCAGAAACCAAACCAGTTTCATCACCCGTTTGCATTGCCAGGATCTTTTCATTAAGTGCATCATCCTTTTTAAGCCCCGAAATTACTTTTTCGAGTAAGACATCTTTTGCTTCAACTATCTTCCAGCCTGCTGCTTCAGCTTCTTTGGTTAAATCTGCATCCTTATTCGCAGCTAAAAACTCTTCGGCTTGAACTATTACAGCATCTACTTTCTTCTTAGTTTTAACTTTAGATTCTATCCTGTTTTTTACCTCGTCAAAAGGAAGGTAATGATCTCCAACTTTATAAGAAACTTCTGCAACAAGATAACCACCATTTTCCTGCTTGATCGGTTCCAATAGAGAGCCAACTTTCTTCTGGAAAGCAAATGCTACTTCGCCACTGTCACGACCAATTCCGCTAATATACTTGGCACCATTGTAAAATTCTTTTGTTTCGTCTACTGTATACGCAAAAGCTTCTCCAGCATCCTGAAGTCCTTCCTTTTTTGCTTTCATGTAAAGGTCATCCGCTATGATAGCAATGTTCTGTTTTGTATCTTCAGAAGGTTCGAATTTTAGCAAGATATGACTTGCCTTAACTTGTGGCAGACCCTTATCATCATTCTTTTTACCAGTACATTTAATAATATGCCAACCGTATTGAGTTTGTACAGGAACACTAATATCTCCAACATTCAGAGCAAACGCAGCATCATTGAATTCAGTAACCATACGGCCTTCGCCGAAATAACCCAGATCACCACCCTTTGGTGCTGATGAATCTTGTGAATACTCGCGAGCAATATCTTCAAAATTCTCACCACCGATCACAACTTCATAGAGTGAATCTATCTTTGTTTTAACAACTGCTTTATCGGCTTCAGAAGCTTCCATCTTGATGTTCACATATTTATATTTTCTAGCAGGGCCTTTCTTGTATTCTTCTTTGTTTTCATCATACCAGGCCTGCAAATCTTCATCTGTAACTTCTACGTCTTCAATTTTATTAGGATCAAAATATATGATATTAGCATCGGCTTTATCATTATCTTTAATATACTGCTCTTTTACTTCTTCATCGGTAACAACAACTTCTGCTTTTACATCATCATAAAGAATTTCATAAGGAAGACTTGATCTAATTCTTCCTTCCATATAGGCAGCAAAATTAGGATTATCTAATAGAAGTTGTTCATATTTGTCATAATCAAATTTACCATCTGTCTGCAGATCTGGTAAACCAGTAATATCCTCTGCTGGATTTTTTAATTTTTCAATAACATCTTCATCTGTTATTTTAATACGACGCTTTTTGACCTCTTGATCAAAAAGTATCTGCTGAACAAGTTGATTCCAGGTTTGGTCATTCAATTGCTTTGAAACTTTATCGTCAATCTCAGTATCCGGATTTTGTTGTGAATAATTCGCATAAGCATTTTTTAACATTTCCCGATATTCATCGAAAGTGATATTTCTTTTGGCAATAACTCCAAGGTGTTTGTTTGGATTTTTCACAAAAATGCTGGATATTCCACCTATAGCCATTGATAGGATAAATATTGCTGCAATAACCAAAATTATCCATGATGCATGTTTTCTCATTCCTTCTAACATTCAGTTTCCTCCAATATATATAAAAACTATTAATTTCTGGAGCAATAACTAAAATGTTTGTTTTTTATACAAGCTTTTTTTCATTTTACTTTGGGTTCAAATATTCAAATTTCATATTCTCTAATTAAAACAAGCCTTTATTTTTATTATATATTATATATTATTATAAAAACTTAATTTATTATTTTTCAGTCTTGACAATAAAGATGGTATCTAAATTTTTGAGAATCACTCTATAAAAGAGGGAGGTGAGAACTAGTGCCGAAAGTTATTGCAAGAGAAGGTGAAGCTTTCCAGGTAACTTTAAGAAAGTTTAAGAAATCCTGTGAAAAAGCAGGTTTGCTTTCCGATATAAAAAAGAATAATTATTATGAGAAGCCTTCTGTAGAGCGTCGTAGAAAAGATAAAGAAGCTCGCAGAAAAGCACTCAAATTGCTGAGAAAACAAAATCGTTTCAACAGATCTTATTAAGATGAAACAAAGAATCTAACAGGGTTTTTTATAATGAAAAAACAAATCGAAAGAGATTTTATTGAAGCTTTACGCAGTAAGGACAAGTTTCGTCTGAATGTATTGCGTTCGTTAAAAGCAGCTTTCAAATACCAAGAGATCGAAATAAAAAAAGAACTCTCGGATGAAGAAATGATCGCTATCTTAAATGGACAAGTTAAAAGCCGTAAACAGGCTATTGAGCTTTATATACAAGGCAACAGGCCTGAACTTGCTAAAGTAGAGCAAAACGAGATTGAAGTAATCAGCTGCTATTTACCAAGGCAGTTATCTGAAGAAGAATTGAAGCAGGAAGTTAAACAGATCATTTCTGTTTTTAAAGCTGATTCTATGAAAGATATGGGCAGGGTAATGAAAGCATTGAAAGAGAAGCTGGGAAGCACAGCAGACGGCAAAATTCTCAGTACTTTGGTAAAAGCTGCATTGCAAGCTTGAACCAGGTACCATTCAATTTCAAGATCATTTAAAAAATAATTCTAGGGGAGATTCGTCTCCCCATTTTTTGGTTTAATTATAAGGTTCCGAATTACAAATAATTAAGGATAGAACATGCAGACAATTGATATTATTTTAGGCATCTTTCTTCTGATCTTTTTCTTTAATGGTTTTAGAAAAGGTATTATCAGTAGCATAGTTGGTTTAATTGGGTTATTAGCTGTTATCTATTTAATTGCTACCTTCGGCAATGCTACAAAGTTGTACATTATTGAAAATCTGGGTACAAATGAAATTTTGGGTACTATACTCTCTTATATTGCTATTGCTATTGTTATTGCTATTATTTTTCGCATGGTCGTATTTATACTTCATCGCATTGTAGATGCTTTAAACCTGGGAATGATAAATCGTATATTAGGTGGAGCTTTTGGAATATTAAGTGGAGCAATAATTATTGCGATCCTACTGATGATATGTGATATATCACCTTATTATAAAGATATTCGTAAATTTACCAGTGAATCTGTGATTGTAAATCATGTAAGAGTTGCAACTACAAAGATCCAGAAAGATTATCCAAAGTTTAGAGTTCCCAAAAAGGAAAAAAAGAAAGCTAAGGCGAGTATTGAAAAAATAAAAGATGATGTGTTAGAAGAAATGGATAAATCAAAAGATCAAATGGAAGACTTCATTGAGGAAAAAACCAAATAATAATGAACTCTTTTTCTCAACTTGAATACGATAAAGTTAAATCTATAATTGCAAATGAGTGCCAATGCCCACTTGGTTACGAAAAAGCAGTTTCGTTAATTCCAATTAATAACAAAACCGAAATTGAATATAGTTTAGCAATTATAGAAGAATTGCAGGGCTTACAAAAAAATACTTTATCTTTCAATTTTCATAAAGTTTCAGATGTTTCGAAACTGATCACAGAAATAAAACATCAAACATTTAACTTTGAGGAATTCCGTCGGATCTACTTCAATATATCTGCAGCCAACTCAGTTGGATGCCCAGAAGAGGACATTGAGGATAATCCAAAATTCGTTCAAATAGTAAATAAAATTCTCGAATTGCCAGATTTGGAAAACCGGTTTAATAATATTTTTGATGCAGATGGTGATGTGAAGGATAATGCTTCATCAGCATTGGCTTCAATCCGTAAACGAAAACGAAAATTACGGCAAAATGTAGTTTCTACTTTAAATTCTCGAGTTGAAGAATATACCAAACAAAATTTTTTGCAGGATAAAATAGTTACTCAAAGAGATGGACGATTTGTAATTCCGGTTAAAGAAAGTCAAACTCCTTTTGTGCAGGGAATAGTTCATGGCCGTTCTTCCAGCCGTGCTTCTGTTTATGTAGAACCGCAGGAAGTTGTAGGATTGAATAACGACATTGAATTGGCCAGCAGTGAAGAAAAACAGGAAATATTTAGAATTTTTTCTGAATATACACAGCAAATCCGTGATTTCTCAGGTGATATTATTGAGAATACATATCAAATCGGACTTCTGGATTATTTTTCTTCTGCAGCCAGGTTTGCTAATCGCCTGGAATGCAACAAACCAGAGATTTTAGAAAAACCTTATATTAAGCTTTCTAATGCACGTCATCCATTATTGATCGAAACGATGGGAAGTATTAAGAAAGTGATCCCATTTAATTTGGAATTGGGAAAAGACTTTCGACTTCTATTAATTTCTGGCCCTAATACCGGTGGAAAAACTGTAACTTTAAAAACCGTTGGACTACTTACTTTAATGGCTCTTTCTGGTTTACCTATCCCAGCCCAGATCGATAGTAAAATTGGAATGTTTCATAATGTTTTTGCCGATATCGGTGATAATCAATCCTTAGAGAATGCACTAAGTACGTTTTCTTCTCATATAAAAAACATTGACGAAATGGTGAAAAAAGGGAATTCAAATTCTCTGGTTTTAATCGATGAAATAGGAGCAGCAACAGATCCGGAGCAAGGATCAGCATTGGCACAGGCAATTCTAGAAAAACTTGCTGAGCATAATATTACCGGAGTTATTACTACTCACTACACTGCATTAAAAGTATTTGCAGAACAGCATGAAAATTGCAGCAACGCTGCCATGCAGTTTGATGTGGAAAAACATATTCCAACGTATAGCTTCAAACTGGGACTTCCCGGCAATAGTTTCGCTATCGAAATTGCTTCACGCCTGGGAATGAATGACTCTTTAATAGAGCGAGCCAAAGAACTGGCTGGTAGTCAGAATGTTGAAATGACAGATCTGCTCAAAAAGATGTCGGAAGAGAAAAAATCTTTAGCCCGAGAAAATTATCAATATCAGCTCAAATCTGCCCTTCTTAGTAAAAAGATCGAAGAGCACCAGCAGAAAATTGATACTTTAAACAAAGACAGCAAAGAAATTAAAAAAAAATCAATGCTGCAGGCCCGAGATTTTTTAACCGGTTTACAAAAAGAATTAAACAAAGAAATTTCTGACATAAAGAAAGCAGACAAAAACCAGCGTAAAGAAAACCTGGAAAAATCTTTAATAAAAATTAACAGAAAAAATAAAGAATTCGGTTTTGAAATTGATGATCTAAGTGATCTGCAGAGAACCAAGGTCCAAACGCCGCAAATTGGACAGAATGTCTGGCTGAATGATGTAGAAACCGAAGGTGAAATTGTTTCGATAAATGGCAAGTCCATCAAAGTAGATATGGGTGGAATTTACTTCACCACAACTTTAGAAAATATATATAAACTTGCTCCGAAACCAAAGCGCAAGACTTCTAGACGAAGTAAAGTTCCAAAAGCAAATGTGAAGCTTGAACTTAAAATTTTGGGCTTCACATTTGACGAAGCAAAACCTGAAATTGATAAATTTATTGATGATGCGGCAATGAACGGTTTGGGAAGTATTCGCATTGTTCATGGCAAAGGAACCGGTGCTTTACGTGCGAAAGTTAGGCAATATTTGCGTTCCAATAGAAAAGAACTCGATTTCTTTACACCGCCACCAGAAGCTGGTGGAGATGGTGTAACAGTTCTGAAATTAGGATAACCAGAGAAAAAATGGATCAAAGACAGATTGATGAAGTTCTAGAAAAAAATAACATCATAGACGTGATCGGTGGTTATTTCCCACTTAGAAAAACAGGGAGTAACTTCAAAGCACGCTGTCCATTCCACGATGAGAAAACAGCTTCTTTTGTTGTAAGTGAGAAGAAGCAGATCTTCAAATGTTTCGGTTGTGGCAAGGGCGGTAATGCTATTCATTTTATTCAAGAATATGAGAAAATCTCTTTTTTCGAAGCGCTGAAAAAATTAGCAGAACGGGTTGGTATTGCTCTGCAGCAGACCAGAATAAATACTGCTAAACGATCCAGGCGTGATCTGATTCAATCCATTTATAAACTAACCGGAAGTTTTTTCCAGGATAATCTGCGGCAACACGGTGATTTTGCAAAACAATATTTGGTGAATAGAAAAATCTCTGAATCGACAATAGAAAAGTTCCAAATTGGATATGCTCTTGATAGCTATGCGGGATTACGAAATTATCTGTTAAAAAATAGCATTAATGAAAAGATATTCCCTGCAAGTGGACTTTTCACAGCTAATGGCCGTGACCTGTTCCGACAAAGATTGATGTTCCCTATTCACGATCATACCGGAAATATTATCGCCTTTGGCGGCCGTGTTTTGATGGAAGAGCAGGGTGGCGGAAAATATGTAAATTCTCCTACAACAGAGATCTATACCAAAGGGAATCAGCTTTATGGGTTTTTTACAACCAAATATGATGTTTCCAAAAAAGATCATATTCTTGTTTGCGAAGGTTACACAGATTTCATTCGTTTATTCGAAGCAGGATTTACCAATAGCGCAGCTTCACTTGGTACATCACTCACCGATTCACAGATCAACCTGATCAATCGCTATTCGCGTAACATCTATATGCTGTATGATGGAGATAAAGCTGGCAAAAAAGCTGCTGTAAGAGCTGCCGGTAACATTATTCGTCAGGGATCTAACGCAAAAATAATTGCACTTCCAGATAACGAAGATCCTGATAGTTTTTTATTGAAGAATAATCCTGAAGAATTAGAAAAACTAATTTCAAAAGCATCAACTCTACCTAATTTCTTGTTTGAAGATAAAACCTTAGGGTTAGATAATAAATCTAAATTAAACGAATTGATTGAGATTTTGAATGATATGAACGATGAAATATCTATCGAACTTTTTATTCGAGAAATCTCCGAGACCTTCAGGATAAGCGAACATGCCATTGGCAGCCGCATTCGAAAACAGAGAAAAAAAGCAGATAAAATCGAAACTGGGAAGACCATTGTTAACTTTGGTGACGAGAGAGATCTGCTGTGTAAAATTCTGGATAACAAATTATCCTATAAAAAAGTTGCGCAAGAGATAGATTTAACTTATTTTTTTACAGATGTCTATAAAAATATTTTTGATGTTATTTCGATGCATGTAAGTAGTATAGAACAAATTTCCAACCTTGTAGATAAGGTGGAAGATGAAAACCTAAAAAAAATAATCACCGAGTTGATGATGGCAGATGCCCCGGAAGCATCGGTTGATGATATTATTAGTAATCTCAAGTTAAGAAAGTATCAATATGAGCTCAAAAATATTAACGAAAGGATCAATCAAAATCCTAAGGATATGGAGCTTTTCTCCCAGAAAAAAGAGCTTAAACAAAAAATGCTTTCACTTGATAAAAAAATTGTGAGAAAAACCCTTTATTAGAAGGAGCGTGGATGCAGAGTTATAATGAATGTATAAAAAAACTTGTGGACCTGGGCCGCAAGAACAACAATCTTATCACATTCAAACAGATCAATAATATCCTACCGAACAACCCTATCTTTTTAGATAAAATCGATGAGATAATCACTGAAATCGTTGAAGAGGGGATAGAATTGATCGATGAGACCCAAAAACGGGTAACCAAAAAGAAGGTCTCAGTTAAGAAAGCCAAAACTACAAAGAAGTTCCAGAACAAGCGTTATTTTGATGATCCTGTTCGCATGTATCTGGGAGAAATGGGACGAGTTCCATTACTGGATCGAGAGGGCGAGATCCGCATCGCCAAGAAAATAGAAAGCGGTCAGAAATATATTAATAAATACATTTTTATGAGTGGAAGTACTCTGCGGGAAATGGAAAACTTCCTGCACAGATACCGAGAAAAAAGAGTAAAATTGGATCAGATCTTTAAGATTGAATACGGCACCTGGATGGATAAAGCTCAGGAAGCTATGCTCATTAACGAGTTGGAAGGCGTAATTCGAGATACCGGTGCTATTTTTGATGATATTGGCGAACAGATCGATAACAGTGAATATGATGAGACAGGACATTTGCTGGATCATGAAAATATCGAGAAAAAACGTTTTAAGATCATGGATATTTTTGATAGACTTGCTTATAATGAAAAGCTTCTTAAAAGAATGGTATATCGAATCCGTAGTTTGGTTGATAGAATAAATGACAGCCAAAAAACCATCTTGCAACTATCAAAAATAAGAAAATTCTCAATTGATGAGATCTGCACATTTGGCCGAAAAGCAAATAAATCTCCCGAAGATTATGATGCTGTTTATAAAGAAACTGATATTGAGCCAAATGTATTTATCGAGACTTTAAGAAAAATAAAAAATGCCCGCAGGAAAATTCGAAGGGTAGAACTTGAGACTAAGATGACTGCCAGTGAAATGGTGGAACTTTTAGCAGAAGTAGAACGCGGTGAGAAGCTGAAAGAACGTTCTAAAAATGAGATGATCGAAGCAAACGTTCGCCTGGTAGTTAGCATTGCAAAACGTTATAATAATCGTGGTCTGGATTTTCTTGATCTAATTCAGGAAGGTAATACCGGCCTTATGCGTGCAGTGGAAAAATACGATTATCGTAAAGGTTTCAAATTCAGCACATACGCCACATGGTGGATTCGACAAGCTATTACCAGAGCTATTGCCGATCAGGCTAGAACTATCAGAATTCCTGTTCATATGATCGAATCGATCAATAAAGTTAAAAGAGCGAGTCGACAACTTCTGCAGGAATTAGGCCGAGAACCTTATCCTGAAGAGATCGCTACTAAACTTGATCTACCAGTTGATAAGATAAAAAATATTCTGGCAATAACCAAAGAACCTGTTTCGCTGGATAAACCAATTGGCCATGAAGACGAAGATAGCCTTTTAGGTGATTTCATCGAAGATAAGGCAACTATATCGCCGGAGAGAATGGCCGAAAGAACTCTATTAAAAAAACAGGTCGATGAAATCCTTCAAACTCTTACACCCCGGGAAGAACGTGTCATCCGCTTACGTTTTGGGATTGATGATGGCTACCACAGAACACTGGAAGAAGTTGGTAATATTTTTAGTGTAACACGAGAAAGAATTCGACAGATTGAAGACAAAGCTCTGCGCAAATTGAGACATCCAACACGTAGTAATGTCTTAATGAAGTTTATCGATAATTTCAACGTAAAGTGATCTCAAATAGATAAACAGGAAATTCTTGACATGAAAGCACTCAAATTTGTTTTTACATATTCAAAATTAAGAGTGATATAATTAAGTGAAATAGATTTTCAGGGCCTATAGCTCAGTTGGTAGAGCTTCCGGCTCATAACCGGACGGTCAGAGGTTCGATTCCTCTTGGGCCCACCATTAATACCGTAACTTATTATTTATAGTAAGTTACGGTATTTTATTTTCGTCAGATTATTTTATATTACTCTTCTGATTTTCTTCTTTTATTGAAGGTTCAACTGGTAATGGAACTGATCGGAGCTCGTTTTTTTTCCACTAGAACCTTAACCAGGAATATTAGATTGTCCAAACAGGAATCAACTGAAGCTATTGAATTTTCTGCATCTATGGGCAAATCAAAGCCCTTAATCGATTCTGCTATAAGTTCCTTGGACCATCTGGTAATTTTTATTACCTCAAACTATAATTAATAATTAGTGATAATCTCGTTCATTCCTGATAAAAAACACATGAGAAGATACTTTTTTTTTCTTATTATTTTCTTTTATAACAATGGATTAGAATTCTCTTCAATCTGATGACATGAGAAGACTCGAGAAGATAGGTAGTTAGCACTAACTCTATCTCTCACAATATAGAAACAGTTAATCATCTGTTTTGCATAAAGTTAAGTTAGTTTGCAGAACGACCTAGCACCATTCTGTTTGACACTTACATCCATCAAAACAAATTTCTTTTGCATAATGTATGCAATAACTTTTTTCAAACCACTTTAAAAAACATATTTATCGCTTTTAATTTTCGCAATAAATATTGATTTCAGCTCAATCATTGAAAACTTGAATCACATAAATCACAATGATAATATACATGAATATCATAAAATTTTTCGAGAGTTCCCATACTGTTTTAATATCTAAATTTATTAATCACATTTTAATATTATATATTTTGGTTAATATGTTTGATAATAATTAAAAACACCTTATCGAGATTTTTCTGCTAATATTCCCAAAAAATTAGAATTACAATTTGCCTTAAATTGAAAAAAGAATACATTCTTAATATACCCCAGGGGGGTATGTGGAGATGCAAATGACAAAAAATATAAATATAGAAGGAAGAAGTTATCACCGGCTTAGGTTTAAACACAGGCTAATAGCGGTTTTTGCATTCATATTTTCCGCAATATTTCTTTTAAATGCTCAGGATAATCTGGATAAAATGATAGATGAAATCTGGCAACAAAATCCAGGTATTCAAGCAATGCAGCAGCAGATTAACATGCTGCAGGAAAAAGAAACTACAGTTCAAATGCTAATGGACCCGATGTTTGCCATGGAATACAGCAGTGTTCCCATCGAAAGTTGGGTTTTGGATGAAACTCCCATGAGCGGAATCCAGTTCAAATTGCAACAGACTTTTCCCTTCCCAGGCAAAAATAAAACTCGTCAGGAAATAGCTATATCTGAAACAGAAAGTAAATCCTGGGAACTTGCAGAAATGAAACTGCAATTAGCCGGACAATTCAAAAAAGTTTATTTCATGCTGGGCATGATCAGGAAGCTGAAAATAAAATCTGAAGAACACATCAAATTACTGCAGCAACTAACCAAATCGATGCAGTCCCGATATGAAACTGGTGAAGCCAATCAAACTGATATTTTGCTGATGAATCTGATGGTGGCAAAGCTGCAGGATGATTTGAAAGATTTTGACCAACATGATAGTGATCTTACTGTTGCACTGATTTCTCTCTTAAATAGGAATAATGAATCATTTATTACAACGGAAGTTTATGAATATGAAAATTCCATCGATGATGATATTAAAAGTTTAATTGACTCTGCTAAACAAAATCGTCCAATCATAAAAAAAATGGAGCAAGACGTTCAAACCCAGCGTCTGGAAATGAAGCTGGTAAAAAAGGACAGACTTCCCGATCTCACTTTGTGGGCTGGCTACCGTTATCGTCAGGATATTGGTGCGATGCCAAGTCCAGACTTTGCGTCGATCGGTTTTTCAGTTCCACTTCCATTTGATTTCCTGAATAAAACGAATGCGAAACATAAAATGTTTGATTTCAAAAAAAGAGTTATCGAAAGCAATTATCAGGATAAGATCAATAAACTTCAAGCTCAATTGAAAGCTGTATTCTCTTCTCTGCAAAGGGCTAACGAAAAAATCGAAACTTATGAAAATGAACTTATACCAAAAGCGGAAACTGCGCTGAAAATGACACTGACTGCCTACGAAAACAGCAGAGCGGATTTCGCATCTTTGTACCAGGCGCAAATGCAGATATTGGATTTTGAAAGAATTCTTATCAAAACCAAAAATACTGCAATTCAAAACCAAATTTCGCTGGAAACTTTGATTGGGAAAACGGAGAAATAATGAAAAAGATTATCATAATTTTAGCCATCACACTTTTGTTTATGCTAGCTTGCAGTAAAGATAACAATACAGAAACAACTGAACACGTTCACACTGATGGTTATTACACCTGTCCAATGCATCCAAATATTGTTCAGGATGAAGCAGGTAGCTGTCCAATTTGCGGCATGGAGCTAGTGAAGAAAGCAAACGAACCTGGTGCTTCAACGGAGCGTAAAATTAAATATTGGGTGGCACCAATGGATCCAAATTTTATTTCTGACGAACCAGGTAAATCCCCTATGGGAATGGATCTCGTTCCAGTATACGAAGATGAAAGATCAAACTCATCTCCCAACACAATTACGATTGATCCGGTGGTTGTGCAAAACATGGGTATTCGCATCGATCATGTCGCCTGGCGAGATATTGTGCGAAATATCAGAACAGTTGGCAAAGTTCAATTAGCTGATGATAGAAGTTATTCCATAAACCTGAAATATTCCGGCTGGATCGAGAAAATTTACGTAAATGAGAAAGGCCAGCAAGTCAAAAAAGACCAACCTCTTTTTGAAATATATTCTCCTGAACTGATCTCCGCTCAAGAAGAATATCTGAATGCTTTAAAAGCATATGGAAAAGATAGCGAATTAGCCAGATCTTCTGTCCGTCGTTTGCAGCATTGGAATATCTCCTCATCTCATTTGCAGCAGATTGTAGTTGAAGATAATGCTCAAAAGAACCCTGTGATCTATACCCCGGTCTCTGGATTTGTATTGCATAAAACAATACAGCAGGGTTCATTTGTGCAAACTGGAAAGGACTTGTATCACATCGGCAATCTGGATAAGATCTGGATATTGGCCGATATTTATGAATTCGACGTTCCTTTTTTAAAAGCAAATAGTAATGTGAATATCCAACTCACAAATCTTCCTGGCCATCAATTAATTGGTAAAATCGATTACATTTATCCTACTTTGAACGAAAAAACGAGGACTCAGCAAATTCGTATCGAATTGAAAAATGATGATCATAAATTGAAACCTGGCATGTTTGCTACGCTTAATATTCAATCTGAAATCCTGAAAGATGTTTTAACAATTCCTTCGGAAGCGATCATACATTCCGGTATACGGGAAATTGTTTTTCTCAGCTTAGGAAATGGTAAATATGAAGCAAAACAGATCACTTCCGGCGTAACTGATGACAATGATGGATATACACAGGTTGTTTCCGGTTTACAGGAAAATGATGTTGTTGTGGTTTCTGGTCACTTCCTGCTCGATTCTGAAAGCCAATTACGCGAAGCTGTGCAGAAACTTTTGAGTGCTAAACTGGTAAATACTTCAGAATTTTCTGATACTCATGTAGATCATGATCATGAAGATTCGATGTATTTCACTTGTCCGATGCACTCAACAATAGTGCAGGATGGACCTGGTGATTGTCCCATCTGCGGAATGGATCTAGTTGAGAAGAAAAAGTAGGGAATTATGCTGAATAAAATTATAGAATTTTCGGTACAAAATAGATTGTTCGTGCTCATTTTCACGGCCATTGTTATCGGAATTGGTGTCTGGTCGGTTTACAATACTCCAGTAGATGCCATTCCAGACCTTTCTGATGTGCAGGTAATCATTTTTAGTGATTTTCCGGGACAAGCTCCACAAGTAGTGGAAGATCAAGTAACATATCCGCTGACCTCGGCGTTGTTGTCTGTGCCATACGCAAAAAGTGTGAGGGGCTATTCCTTCTTCGGTTTCTCGATGGTTTATGTGATCTTCGAAGATGGAACAGATATTTACTGGGCTCGCTCGCGAGTTCTGGAATATTTAAACGTTGCTCAAGCAAGTCTGCCTGATGATGTGACTGTCCAATTAGGTCCAGACGCTACTGGAGTGGGCTGGGTTTATATGTACACTCTCACTTCTGATCGGCACGATTTGCAGCAGTTGCGTTCTATCCAGGACTGGTATCTGAAATTTGAATTGATGTCGGTTCCGGGTGTTTCAGAAGTTGCCAGTGCCGGTGGTTATGTAAAACAATATCAGGTGGAAGTAGATCCCGAGAAATTACGCGGCTATGGTTTGAGCCTTCAGAAAGTTAACATGGCTATCAAACGTTCCAATAATGATGTGGGTGGTAAGTTGTTGGAAATGGGTGAAACAGAATACATGATCCGCGGTAAAGGTTATGTTCAATCGATAGAAGATCTAAAGAAAATTGCGGTGGGATTTGAAAAAACATCCAACACACCAATTTATTTATCTCAAATTGCAAATGTTCATATAGGACCAGAATTACGGCGTGGTATCATTGATCTAAACGGTGAAGGCGAAGCAGTCACAGGAATTGTAGTGATGCGCTACGGCGAGAATGCCGTTGATGTAATCAACGGTGTGAAAGTTCGTTTGGAAGAAGCCAAATTAGGTCTTCCTGAAGGAGTCCAAATCCACACTTCCTACGATAGATCATCTTTAATCCAGCGAGCCATTGATACTCTGAAGGACACCCTCTTTCTACAAATGCTGGCAGTAACTATTATCACGATAATTTCCCTGCTGCACTTCCGCAGTGCTTTCGTAGCAATTTTCACTTTGCCTGTGGGAATTCTTATGAGTTTCATCATCATGAAATTCTTCCATATCTCTGCCAATATCATGAGCTTGGGAGGAATTGCCATTGCCATTGGAGTTATGGTAGATGCTTCCATAGTAATGGTGGAAAATCTGCATAAACAGAAGGAGAAATTCAAAGATAAAAGTCAACTTGAGTTGGTCTTGAAAGCTTCAAAAGAAGTAGGACCGGCATTGTTCTTCTCTCTCCTCATAGTCACGATCAGTTTTATGCCAGTGTTCAGTTTGCAGCAGCAAGAAGGAAGACTTTTCATTCCGCTGGCTTTCACCAAAACTTTTGCATTGGCCGCCGCCGCTCTACTGGCTATCACTGTCATTCCTGTACTTATGTTTTATTTTGTTCGTGGTAAGATAAGGCCGGAAAAGAAAAATCCACTCGCTCAATTTTTTATCAAGGTCTACCGTCCTGTAATCCGTTTTGTACTGCGTTTTCCGGTTTTGGTAATCGTGCTTTCGGTTGTGATTTTGGTTTCGACCTATATACCGTTCAGTAAATTAGGTTCGGAATTCATGCCACCGCTTAATGAAGGTGATTTGCTTTACATGCCTACAACTCCGCCTGGGATCAGCATCACAAAAGCGAAGGAGCTATTGCAGCAAACCGACAAGATCATCGCTTCGCATCCACAGGTGGAAAGCACTCTGGGCAAAATCGGAAGAGCAGATACTTCCACCGATCCAGCTCCGCTATCTATGATCGAAACGACGATCATCCTGAAAGATAAAAGCACCTGGCCCAAAGGCAAGAATATCGAAGATGTAATTCGTGAGTTAGATAGAATGATTCAATTTCCAGGCCTTACCAATAGCTGGACAATGCCGATAAAAACCAGAACAGATATGCTTGCTACAGGAATTAAGACTCCGGTCGGCATCAAATTGATGGGAGAAGATTTGCAACAGCTTTCCGAAATAGGTGAGCAGATAGAAGCACTGCTTAGGCCTTTGCCCGAAGTTACTTCAGCTTATTCGGAAAGAGTTACCGGTGGAAATTTCATCGATATTAAGATCGATAGAGAAAGAATCGCCATTGAAGGTTTGACAATCAGCGATGTGCAGGACATCATCAAAAGTGCTTTAGGCGGAATGAATGTGAGTTACACAGTAGAAGGTTTAGAACGTTATCCCATAAACGTGCGTTATCCACGCGATCTGCGCAATAATATAGATAAATTGAAAAGACTGACTGTAACCAGTCCGATGGGTTATGCAGTACCATTGGGACAACTTGCCGACATCGAAATTGTGAAAGGTCCCCCCATGATCAAAAGCGAAAACGCCAGACGTACCGCCTGGATCTATGTGGATTTGAAAACTTCAGATGTAGGTGGATTCGTAAGGGAAGCAAAAGAACTTATCGCTAATCAGGTTGAAATTCCAGCTGGTGTTTCTCTGGTCTGGTCAGGACAGTTTGAATATATGGAAAGAGCTGCTAAACGATTGAAAATTGTTATCCCTATCACATTGGCTCTCATCTTTCTGGTTTTGTTCATGAATTTTAAAAACGTTACAGAAAGTTTCATCATGATGATCACAGTTCCCTTTGCCCTGGTAGGCGGTATCTGGCTAATGTATTTTAGTGGTTATAATCTATCTGTGGCTGTGGGAGTTGGTTTTATTGCCCTTGCCGGTCTGGCGGCAGAAAACGGAGTAGTGCTGCTGGTTTATCTAGATGAAGCTTACAATCGCTGGAAGAGCGAAGGTAAACTGAAAACCATTTCCGATCTCAAACAGATTGTAATGCAGGGTTCAGCCGAACGTGTACGACCAATTTTGATGACTGTTTCCACCGATGTGATTGGGCTTCTGCCGATTATGTTTGGTACTAGTACAGGTATCCGCGTAATGAAAAGAATAGCAGCTCCAATGGTAGGGGGATTGATTTCTTCCGCTATAATGACGCTGGTGATCTTGCCAACAATCTACTTTTTATGGAAACGGCATTTACTTTTGAAACAAGAAAAGAGCAACATAATTCAGGAGGAAAAATGATAGATTACGGATTTTATAAGGAATTGGAAAAAACATTTGAAGAAACAGCTGAAATAGTGCTGGCAAAATTGAAAGAAAGCGAATTAAGTATCGTTAGTCAAATTGACTTGAAGCAGAAATTCAAAGATAAGTTGGATATCGATTACAAACAATATACTATATTGGGATTATGCGATCCGAAGAGTGCCTATAAGGTTGTGCAATCGGAAGAGAATATTGGCTTGATATTGCCATGTAATATGATAGTTTATGAAAAAGATGATAAAACAGCTGTCGCCGTGATGAAACCTTCAGTCATGATGGCAGGTTTTGATAACCTTGAGTTGGACGGTGTGCCTGCGATATGGAAATGAAATTAAAAGATTTTTTTGATTCGATAAAATAAAAATAGGAGAACTAGAATGAAAAGACAAATTATACTGATCGTATCAGCTCTAATGCTGATCTCAATATTGAATGCAATGGAAATGTTCGACAGCAAAATGAATGAAATTGCCGGGAAATATCTGCAGATCCAGGAAATCCTGGTAGCCGATAAAACTGATGGTGTGCAGCGGAATGCTGCTGAAATTTCAAATTTAGCAAAAGATCTGAATGTGAGCAAGGTTCTTGAAGAACACAAAATGCACTTTGAGAATTTGCAGGAAAATATTAGCATGAATGCCAAAAAACTGAGTCAAGCAAAAGACATCGAAGCAATGCGTACTGTTTTCAAAGAGCTTTCTAAACCTATGGCTATGTGGACTAGCATGATGATGCCGGCAGGAATTAATGTGGCGTATTGTAGCATGGCTCCCGGTAGTTGGCTGCAAAAAGGCGAAGAGATCATGAATCCCTATTATGGCTCTGCCATGCCTCATTGTGGTGAGTTTGTTTCCAAAGGTTCCGAAAAGATGAATCATGAAGGAATGATGATGCAGGGAGATTCCAAAGAAATGACAAAAGAACAACAGGGTGAACATGGCTGTAGAAATTGCCATAATAAACAAAAAACGGACAAAATGTAGTTTTTATTCGATCTACTAAGAATAATTTAAGGGCTGCATTTATGAGTTTTTATGCTTATGATGCAGCCTTGATTCTTTCCAATCACATCTGACCAACTTATGTGTTTCTACGAAGAATATTTGAATCAATAAAAGCTATTTGCATAAAACACACTTAAGTAAATATTTTAATTAAATACTCTAAATATTTGACAGTTAGAAATATTAAATCTTCTTTGTTTTCTTAATAAGATGGAGTTAAAATGAAAATTAAACATTATCTGTATAACACTTTTCTTATCGAAGATGGGCAAACCAAAATTGCTGTAGATCCTGGACAAAACCTTTGGTTATTTAAACTAAGAAGCTTAATCCCTAAAGCAGAGTGGGAATCTATAACGCACATACTAATCACACATGCAGATCCTGATCATTATTGGCAATCCGATAGGGTTGCAGAAGCTTCAAATGCACATGTTATATGTGGTGAAGGATTAACAAAAATCGAAAAAGGAAAGACAGTAGTAATCGATCCTCGTGGTAGAGAATTAACATCTTGGATCGAAATCAACAATCTTCATGCTTTAAAAGTGGGAGATTCAGTAACACTAGATGATGTTATTATTGAAGCTATCAAAAGCGTTCATGGTCCCATTGTCATCCCATTTCTTGGATTTAAAATAATAAAGTATCCTGGAATAAATGAAAGGGTAGGACTTGGTGCTATAGGATTCAAAATTACTATTAACAATAAAACCTTAGTCAATCTTGGTGATTCAATACTTCTTGAAGAATGGAAAGATTTAAAACCTGATGTGTTGATGCTTCCAATTGGCGGTAATGGGAATAATGTTTGGACAATGGACGTAGAAGAAGCATTAGAAGCAGTTAAACTAATATCACCTCATAGAGTAATTCCTTGCCATTATGATAATTCATTTTTCTGTTTCAAGAATATCAATCCTGCAGATGATCAATTGTTTAAGCATGGAGTTGAGCAATTGGGAATTGAGTGCACAATTATGAAATATGGTGAGGAGATAGAAATTTAGTGATTATAATAGGGTTGAAAAAAATGGAGAAATCCTCATGAAAGCTTTACATATTATTTTAGGTTCGATACTTGCTTTTGTTTCTTTAAATGCTATGTTAGCAGGTGTGTTGTTTTTAATTGATCCTTCAGGTGTAAAAATGGGATTAAGCCTAGAGACTATATCTAATACTCCTTTTTCAAACTACTACATTCCAGGAATAATTCTACTCGTTATTATTGGTTTTGGATGTCTGGTAGCGACAACAATTGCCTTTAAGAAAAACAAGTATACGGGACTTTTAGGAATTTTGATTGGATTAATTCTATGTGGCTGGATTCACATTCAAATGATCTGGTTGGCATACTCTTGGATGCAGACTGTTATTTTTGGGTTCGGATGTTTGTCTATTTTTCTTGGGACGTTAATAATTTACTATGTTAATAAATTGAGGTTAAAATGAAAAAAAGATATTACCTGTCAATGCTGAGTATTTGTTTGGTGATCTTATTATTTGATTTCATTTACTATATTACACATCTGGCATTAGACATGTTTCTAAAGATGGCAATACCGCACATAATTGTATTTGGTTTTATCAATTATATTGGAATCTATTTTCTCTATAAACCAATCGAACGAATCTTTATAGATGGTAAAGAAAATGAGAAGGTCACAAAAAGGATCAATAACCTCACTTGGTATTCAACAGTCTGGATTTTCTGGGTTGGAGTGTTATCTATTGTTGTACTGCTGGGAAGCGTGTTTATTTTTGGTATAGCAGAAGGACATGTACATACAGACCTTATGCCGCCGATCTTCTTTTTATCAATAGTTCCATCCGCCTTATTCGATTGGGCTCTTCTACCTTCCATTATCATTTATTTCTTAATAAATAATTTCAACCTCGATCTCAAAGCAGAAATATATTCTCGCTTCAATATCCTCCATTCTCCTGGTAAACGGAGAGTAGGACTTACTTTATTGTCTGTTTTATTTATTCTTGGTTTTTTCCCTGTTCTGCTTGTAATCTTAGACTTAGCTACAGTTTCTAGTGTGTCTAGCGAAACTTACGTTGAGTTCATGCATGATGACCATAATAAAACATTATTAGTAGACCAGTTCATAGTTGTCGTCGGATTCATTTTTGCCGTTATCCTGATACCACGCTCTTTTTCTAAACCAATTTATTCGCTATTTAAAGAGATCGAAAAAGTGCGGAAAGGAGATTATTCTACCAGAGCGGCAATTGGTGCGGACGATGAAATTGGTCATCTCGCACAGAATTTCAATAATATGGTTCAAGAATTAGAAGCAGCTCATAATAAGCAGTTGGAATACAGTCATACTTTGGAAGATAATCTGGCTAAACTCAATAAAGAAATTGAAGAACGTGAGCGAGCAGAAGAATTGGCAACGCAGCAGCAGAAGAAGTTATTTCAGTCAGAAAAAATGGCTTCGGTGGGAATTCTGGTTTCAGGTGTTGCTCATGAAATAAATAATCCCAATAATTTCATCTTGCTAAATAGTGATAACCTGGCAGATGTATGGAATGATCTATTACCTTTATTGGATAAATATGCAGAAGATAACGGTGATTTTATGGTTGCCGGACTAAAATACAGCGAAATTCGAAATGAAGTTTCATTGATTATAAATGGTGTGAAGGAAGGTTCTTTACGTATTAAAAAGATCGTACAAACCTTGAAAGATTTTGCTCGAAAAGATCCGGGAAATCTAGATCAGGAAGTTGATATTTCAGAAGTCATTGATGATTCGACGACAATACTAACAGGATTTATAAAAAGAAATACAGATCATTTTTCGATAACTTTAACTGATGATTTACCTAAAATAAAGGGAAATATTCAGCAAATAGAACAAGTAGTAATAAATTTACTCAGCAACGCTTGCCAATCTTTAGAAAGCAGGGATAAAGCTATCAATATCTCTACGGCTATTGATGATAATTCAGTTTCAATTATTGTTCGAGATGAAGGCAAAGGCATTTCACCCGAAGACCTTAAATACATCATGGATCCGTTTTTTACTACAAAACGAGACTCTGGTGGTACAGGACTCGGACTCTCAATTTCATATAAAATTATCAAAGATCATGGTGGTGAATTAACCGTAAATTCCGAAGTTGGCAATGGAACAACTGCCACAATTAAATTACCGAAAGAGAATGTTAAAATTTAGTTTTGTGTGGAGCAAATCATGAATTCAAAATATCCTGTTAATCCGGTTTTACTTGTAGATGATGAAGATCAATTTTTACAAAGTGGTTCGTTTTCTTTGCGAACATCGGGTATAAGTAATGTAGAGAAATGCAATGATAGTCGCAAAGTACTTAAATTGCTAAGGGAAAAAACATATAGCTTGATAATACTGGATCTGAAGATGCCATATTTGAATGGTGATGAACTGCTGCCTGAAATTGCGCAAGAGTTCCCAGGAATACCAGTAATAATGTACACCGCTGTAAATGAAGTATCAAAAGCTGTTGACTGTATGAAGAAAGGTGCTTTCGATTATCTTACAAAACCGGTAGATAAAGCAAGACTGGTGACTTGTGTTAAAAAAGCAATTCAATTCAGTGATATAAAAACAGAGAATATAGAATTGAAAAAAAACCTGTTGCGAGACAGGTTGGATAAACCTGCTGTTTTTGAAAATATCGTGACTGGAAATCATGCCATGTATGCTATCTTTCATTATATCGAAGCTATTGCAAAAACGTCTCTACCAGTACTTATAACCGGTAATACAGGCGTTGGAAAAGAAATGATAGCTAAAGCAGTTCACGATGCCAGTGGACGCAATGGAGAATTTGTATCCATCAATGTTGCCGGATTGGATGACAGCTTGTTAAGTGATACTTTATTTGGCCATTTAAAAGGAGCTTTCACCGGCGCAGATAAGATGCGCAAGGGGCTAATAGAGAAAGCTGCCGGTGGAACCTTGTTCCTTGATGAGATCGGTGATTTGAAAATAGAATCTCAAATTAAACTTCTGCGTTTGCTGGAAGAAAGAACATATTACCAGGTAGGATCTGATCATCTAATTACTTCTGATGCCAGAATTGTAGTAGCTACAAATGTTGATATAAACAAAATGAGAAGTGAAGGAAGTTTCCGAAAGGATCTTTTCTATCGGCTGCAAAATCATCATATCGAAATTCCATCTTTGTATAACAGGAAAGATGATATTCCATTACTCACAAATTATTTTATTGAAGCTGCTGCCAAAGAGACAGATAAATCTAAACCGACTTTTCCACCCGAACTTTATACTTTATTAGCAAATTATCATTTCCCTGGTAATATCAGGGAACTGAAGGGTATGATATTCGACGCTGTAAGCCGTCATAAATCAGGAATTCTCTCGATGAATGTATTTAAAGAACGGATAAATAGAAATAATTCTGCGAATGATCATTTAGATATCTCAAATGAATCTATCGATAGAGTTTTTTTTCCGATCCACTGCCCAGCATTAAGGAAGCTGAAAAGAAGCTGGTAACTGAAGCATTGAAACGAGCTAACAATAACCAGACAATAGCAGCCCAGATGCTTGGTCTCACTCGTTCTGCTTTGAATAAAAGGTTGAATCGCTCGGAGAAATGATATTGATTTGTTTAGAAAAACTATCTATTTTCTGCAAAATTCACATTGACGAGGTATGTATGAGTTATGAAGCAAAACCACAATATTTGATGGATCCTTTAAACAATACGCAAGAGCTCGAAGAAGTTATAAGTGATTTTTATGAATCCTGGCTAACCTTTCACAGCAGAAATGAAAATATCAAACTCTATCACTATACAAATCTTGATGGATTGCAAGGAATTCTCAATAAACGAATGCTCTGGAGTAGTCACACTGGATCTTTTAATGATCCAGCTGAACTACAATACGGCAAGGATCTTATAGTATCAGAATTGACTCAGAAAAAAAATGTTGTTACGCATCGAGAAATCCAAACATTATTAGAAGAATTGATAAGCTTAATTAAAATTTACGACACAGTATTTTACCATAATTATGTAACATGTTTCTGTGAATCTGGAAATCTGCTAAGTCAATGGCGTGGGTATGCTGATTCTGGAGGTGGATATAGTATTGGGCTTGAGTTTTCACCTGAAACTTCTTTTTACCACCAAATCAATAATTTTCAAAACTCCAGCTATATGATTCTTAGAAAAGTTGAATATGAACTGGAAAAGCAGAAGGAATGGATTTCGAGTTATATTGCTGCATTAATAGAAGCTTCAGGAAATGCAATTGCTCGTTTTGAGAAGTCAGCTAATGGTATACCCAATGCTTGAGCATCACAAGCTGCAATGCAAGCTATCAATATATTTCTAGAATTGGTGATTTCATTTAAAAATAAGGCATTTAGTGAAGAAGCAGAATGGCGTCTTGCAAAGGTGATGCAGCAGGATTTGCATAAACCAAAGATATTGAATTTTCGAACGGGTTATGAAGGATTAATACCATACTTGGATACTTACATATGCTCTTCGAAAGAAAATCTTAACTTTCCGCTATTTGAAATCAAAGTAGGTCCATTATCCGAACCAGACAAAACAAAAGCATCTATAAAGCTTTTTACATATAGCTCTGCTGAAAATGATAGTCCTATATCTATATCTAGAGATGAAGTAGTAATTAATGATGCAGGATATAGAATTCGTTAGATTAAAACACTATCAAAATCTGCTTATTGTCTTTATAAATATTTCCCGTTTTTGATCAGGTAATTAAATCCCTATTATCTTGAATCACAAAGATTGAGAAAAAAGATCACAATGATTGA
>SWBY01001659.1_pt1 | contig 93783 bp, 96 predicted proteins | sample 4693071 | NCBI WGS metagenome assembly SWBY01 (sample SAMN10267273, study PRJNA491770) | bioreactor metagenome | isolation source: DHS bioreactor inoculated with marine methane seep sediment | place: Japan: Omine Ridge, Nankai Trough | collected 2006-05-06 | reverse complement strand
CTTTTTTCATTGATCTCTCTTATTCTCTACAAAAGTATATAATGTTTTGCGTGTGCGGCGGAATCAGAATGATTCAGCCAAAAACAAACTGACCAGCTGTTTGAATCGGAAGATTCAAACAAAGAGCACTGACCAACCCCACTGCCGACACGCCTGTTATAGGCATTTTCTTTCAAAACTTCATTCCCAAATTCTGTAGTTTTTATCATAAATTCGATTTTTGTCTTTTGCATAATTATCTATTACTTCAAAAGTACTATAATCTGCTTCTTTACATCGTTTTGAACAACAATATATATATTTATCATCTTTACTCCAGATATTACTCAAAACTTGAAATTGATCCGAATTAGCATTTTCAATTAATGTACCATGAAAATAAACTTGTTCTGAATCTTTAGCATAACGATTTTCAATAACTTTGAATTCGTCAACTGAACTTACATTAAGAGTGTCAAATCTTTCCCAAAGCATATTTCGAAAAAACCAAATTGAGTTATCATCTTTTGCATAATTTTCACTCATCATAATAAATTTTTCAGGTTTAGATGATATTATTTTGTCACCATAATATATATGGTTATTATCTCTAGCTAAGTTACCACAAATCAACTCAAACGTTTTAGTGTCACTTCTTTGAATCGGTTCACCTTTGTAATAAACGGTTGAGTTGTCTTTTGAGAAAAGAATTGAAAGTAGTACGAATGTTATTGGATCAGCATTTGATATTATTTTCTTACCGTAAAATACATGATTATTATCTTTTGCATAAAATTCTACTTCTGGAATTTCATTATTAATTATTAGATTTTTTAGTGAAGAGGCTGCCGCTGTAACACCATTTTGCATTAAATCTTGTTTAGTTTGATTTTCAATGCGAGGTTTTAATATCTCGTTTATATATATTGGGAATACATCTTCAATTTCAAATACTAAGAAACTTTTTTTAACCACATTTGAGATAACTTCACCACGATAGAAAATATTATATTTATCGTTTGCATATCGATATCCCAGATTGTTGAATGTTATAAAATTAGCTTCAGTCTTAACAGGTTGTGGTAAATATGAGCTATAATTAGGAACTGGTCTTTTATAATAAATTTCATTTTTAAAAATTGAATACCCATCACCGATTTGTTCATGTTGATTTTGAACTGCGAAATTATTAACTTTATTACATGTACAACTCAAAAGAACAAAACTTAATATGGTGAAAATTAATAACTTCATTATGTCCCTCACTTAAAATACCTATAATGTTTGGCGTGTGCGGCGGAATCAGAAGGATTCCGTCGTAAAACAAACAGCCCAAACCCTGAACCGGAAGGTTCAGGACAAAAGCACCACGAGACTAAACCGACGACACGCTTGTTATGTGTAGTACTTGCTCTATCAATTAGTGAGTTAATAAAACTATTTCCTTTCTTGTTTTAATAGCCAATCATAGAGGTCAGGATTATTATAAGTTTTTGTCCATGAGTCATGTCCTAATTCAGGATATATTGTAAATTGAATATTTCCCCCATAAGCTTTTAGAACATCTACAAGACTTTGCGATATTTCAATAGGTACATCTCTATCTTTGGCTCCATGGAATGTCCAAATTGGAATATTTTTTAATTTTTCTACATCATTTTTATTTTGAACACCACCACATATAGGTACTAGTGCAGCAAACTCATCAGGATATCTCAGAGATAGAGCCCATGTTCCATATCCTCCCATACTTAATCCAGTGAGATATACTTTTTTCTCAATAATTTTGTATTTTTTCTTAATACTTTGAAGTAATTCATATAATACATCAAAAAGCATTCCCCAATTATTATTTCTAGGGCATTGAGGTGATACTACTACGAATGGGATCTCATCAGTTGATTCTAATTTTTTTGGTAATCCTTGGCTTTTTACAATCTCAATATCATCACCAACTTCACCAGCACCATGTAAAAAAAGTATCAATGGCCATTCACTTTTCGACTCATAATTTTCAGGTAAATATAGTAAATAGTCTAAACTGATTTTCTTTAGTTTTTCTTTTTCAAATTTCATGTTTTGCTGTTTCATATATTTTCTCCCTAAGAATTAATAATTAATCTGTAGCCGTCTGCTTAGAGCAAGTATTACACATAATGCTTTGCGTGTGCGGCGGAATCAGAAGGATTCCGTCGTAAAACAAACAACCCAAACCCTGAACCGGTAGGTTCAGGCAAAGACCACCAACCAACTGAACTGACGACACGCTTGTTATGTAGCCTATCTAAAGTTCTCTGTATATTTTTCATTAACACCTTTGAATAGCTGTGGGATTTCATATGAAAAAGTCCCTGAATTTATCTGTTCGTGAGTTACTACAAATTTATCTGAGTTAACAATTTCAACACCATTTAGTACTAAACTGAGCGATATTTCATATACCGAGTTTGAAGAAATTATTTTCAATCGTTTGAAAATATTTTTGAAATCGAAACCTATCGTGCTGAAATTTTCGAGTAACTCTATAGATTTGCTATAAAGTACTTTAGGATCTTCTGGCAAATATTCGAAATAAATATATTTAGTGTCAGATTTTTTTTGTTCAGTTGAGAACTGAAAATTTGTTGCAAAACGATACCTCGTGCTATCATTTGTGAATAATCCTAATATGTTTTGTAAACCAGTAGATGTTTGTTTGGGAGTGATTTCTGATGGTTGTGTTTTTATCTTGATTTTTACGAAAATATTTAAAGAATTTATTACATTTAGCTTTTTTTCAAGTGAAGTAATAATTTTATCCTTATCATCGATAACTTGAGTTAAAGTGTCTACATCTTTGTTTAAAACATTTATTTCTAATGACATTTTCTCATTTTTTTTTGATGATACCTTTTGGTCATACTTTTGTATTACATATTGCCCTATTGCACCACCAACAACTAAGAATAAAATACCTAATTCAATTATTGTTTTTGTACTCATATTTCCTCTCAAACAAGGCTACATAATGTTTTGCGTGTGCGGCGGGATCGGAACGATCACGCCCAAAACAAACCGACCAGCCGTTTGAATCGTAAGATTCAAACAAAGAGCACTGACCTGCCCTACCGACGACACGCTTGTTAGTGGAACACAATTTTCATTACTCTCATATCTTTATCATTATAATCGTAAGGACCAGTGAAAAACAACTTGGAATTTTCAATATCCCATTCAATAGCTTCTAAAGTATATGGATTGAAAAGAGAATCTTGTTGAGCTTTAAGAAATGCTGGGATTTGTTCAGGAGTTAGGTTTTGATTTTTAATAAGTATTTTTAATTTAAGCATATTAATGTAGCCATTAATGTCATGATTGTGAGTTAAATAACTAACCTCAAAAGATAGATCACTTGAACTCAACATATAGCTAGTTGGCTCAAGAATATATTTGATAAAATTAAACTCACTATCTTCAAATTCTCCTGTGAACTTTGTAAAATCATTTCCATTTAATCTAGAAAATTCGTTTAATTTTAGACAATAATTATATGATGAATTACTCAATTTATTGAATTTGAAAACCCATTTTAAATACAATTGAATGAAAAAATTCTGGATTGCATATTCACTATTAAGATTTATGCTATTCTTAACAATTTGAGCATTGCTTACCCTCTCTTTAAAACGATTTTTTATTATTTTATCCCAATTCATTTCTTCATTAGACAAATGAGATATTGGTACATTTAAAACATCACCTTCTTTTGATGCATCAATTAGAAGTGATAAACATTTCAGATTATTCTCAAACATATACCACGAAACCATTTTTTCAATTTGCGTTTCCGAAATTCTCATTAAGTGTCTAACTTTAGTATTCATAATATTTAATTCATTAATAGCTCTGGATTCATTACCAGACAAATATTCTTTTATTACCCAATATGCCTTTAACCGATTTATTAAAACTAAATCTGCAAAGGGTGGCTCATTACTAAAACTGTGAGGAATTAGAGTGTTTTGAAAATAAAAAAATGTTCCAATTTTTTCGTATCTCTCAAAAAGAATATCCAGTGAACAAAAGACAGAGTCTACAAAGTTTCCTTTTTCATTAAGAAAAGTTGTAACATTTAGCGAATCAATTGGTTTGTAATTATTATACAATGTTGATAAATCTATTTTTAGTGAATCTTTTTTAAATGGATCAATAATATCAGAATTAAATAAAAGATTATTATTACTAATTCTATTTTCCAGTTCTTCATTTTCTTCATCAATCCAATTATATCCGTATTCTGATGGATTGATTTCTTTAATGCAACTGAAACCAACTAAGAAATAGAATTCGTTGTCCATTGGATTTTCTTCAACTATTTCAACTTTTTTCATCCATTCTATAGCCTCAGGTATTAGCTTTTGATCATGAAAAATTAAAACTAAAAATGTAATAGCTAAAATCATAAAAATTGAAAAAAGCACTAATTCAATGAAGATTAATTTTTTGTCTCTATAATTCGAGTTTGAAGCTAATTGAATATTACTATTTAAATTTCGATGTTTAACTAGTGTTGTGTTCGACAATTTGTCATGCCAAGTTTGTTTTCTTGAATCGAAAACTACATGCATAAAGCTTAATAAAAAAGTGAAATGCGAAAGTATAGCACCCAATAAACGGATGAGAAGTTTTTTGTTTGAAGGCTTAGCTAAGGTATTAACGTCAACAATCCTAACTTTGAAAATTAGCATACCAATACTAGCACCTTTTAACGTCCAAAAATAGTATATAAATATTAATGGCAATAGCATCTGGAAAATAAAAAATACAGCATATTCAACATCACTGTTTGATTTTATCGGTACATTTATTAATTTTGCGAAATAATTAATTATAATAACAATTAAGCCTGTACTTACAAAATAGATTACAAAATCAATTATATAAATTAAAACTCTTTTCCAAAAGCCAATTAATTCAGTATTCTTCAACTATCTTTCTCCTATCTTGTGTTCCACTAATGTTTGGCGTGTGCGGCGGGAGCGGAACGATCACGCCCAAAACGAACAACCCAAACCCTCAACCGGTAGGTTCAGGACAAAAGAACCGCGAGACCAAACCGACGACACGCTTGTTATACCCATTTAGTACTTCACCATCTCAAAACGAATAATTGATACTAAAATTTAATGTGTTTAACGAGCTACAACTACCATAGATATCATATTTATATTTTTCTACATTTCCAAAAATATCCTCAATTCTAATAGTATAATTATCATCTTTGAGTTTTTGGAAGGATTTAGATATTATTACTGAAATTGACAAATGTTTATGAAGTTGGTAGTTAAATTGAGTGGAAATTGTCATGGAATGCGGAATGTTATACCAATTACTATCCCAATAATAGATTATTTTGTTGTTACTATATTTTTGCTTTAATATTGCATAACCTTTTGGAGAATTGAATGTTATATTGCTATAAAGTAGCTTTGGTTCGATAGAAAATTTCTTGAATAATATTTTGTATGTTAGTCCAAAATAGTGATCCATGATAAAAAAATCATTATCACCTGAATGAGAAGATTCGATGATAAAATCGGGGAAGAAGTTGATTTGAATATTATTAAGATACTTTTTTTTCTGAAATTTATAAAATCCTGAAATAAGTCCTGCTTCACACCATAATTCATTGTATACTCTATATTTTAACGTAGGAATTGGGTAATTTATAGTAAAACCATTTCTGAGGTATTTTAATGTACATTTCTCATTATTTACACTTGAATATCCTAAATCCATTTTTGCGATTCCGACAGAATATGATATAATCAAACGATTTTTAATTAGGTTTTTTATAGAAAAAATATTTGTACTAATAATTAAAAGGAAAAATAGAATAATTCTTGATTTAAATTTCATCTTTCTAAATCTCCAAATATATTAGAGTTGTTGCTGAAATCATAGTTCCATTTTCCAATTTGATAGAAATTGTGAAATTGTGAAAGCTTGCATATTGAGGAGTATCCATAAGAATTATATTTATTGAAGAAATCGGATCCTTTTTACGATTGTAGATTTCAATAAATTCATCAATTTCTAAAGAAAGATCATCTGATTCATAGTCATTTTCAATAAGAAAAAGATCATTTAAAGATGCACCAGCTGGGCATGTATTGTTAAAATCATTATCTGAAGTGATTGATATTTCTGCAATCTTATATCTGATAACATCTTTTATATTACATGATGTAGCATACAAATCTCCACCAAAATTCATTTTTACAATTCGATTTGTTTCAAATTCAACGTTATAAGTAAAATTTATCAAAATTCCATAGGCAGAAGCTAAAATCGAATCTACATAAGATACGAATCCAGACTCCAAACTATTATCTAAGTTCAACAAAGATATTTCGGTAAGTTCATGTAAGTAAGTTTCAGTACAACAATTCGTAATGATTGTTATGATTAAGGAAAGAAAAAGAATAATAAATACTTTCTTTATCATTTAATACACCTCCAATTAAAACTCAACCAATGGGTATAATGTTTTGCGTGTGCGGCGGGATCGGAACGATCACGCCAGAAACAAACAACCCAGACGTTTGAATCGAAAGATTCAAACAAAGAGCACTGAATAGCTCTACTGCCGACACGCTTGTTACAGGCATTTCTGCTTCATTATACATTAAAATACATAATGAAACTTGATGTTAGGTTTACTAAGAATCCGATTTCATTTTTTTTGATATTATCATTATGTTTAATATTTGAATTATGATATTTAGCGTAGTAATCTACAAGTTTTATAAACATATTGGACAATTCTGGTGAAGCATTATGTTCTTTTTGAAATATACCAATTGCAGATTTCTGATTTTCAAGGCTTTTATTGTTATTTAGTATATTTTTAAGAAATAATTCTAAAGCTAATCTCATATCATCTAACAGGTTTCTTTCATAAATCCCACTTGTGTATTTTTCTAATGCATCGTTGAATAATTTCTCAGCTTTAGGAAAATTGTGTAAAAGATGTTTTGTTTCATTTATCAAACCATTATTAATATCTTTGCCTGATTTAAGAGTTAATTTTGAATTTTCATAGTTTTTATTCAATAAATCTTCAACGTATATTTGACCTCTAACTGACAAACAAGCCATATCTAAATCATTTTCGACAAGGAATGCTTCTAATAAACCAGAATCCTTAAGATTTGAAGCATAACGATTCAATACTTTAGAATTATCAATGCAAAGCAAAGAATAATCTTTTTCAGGTATATCTATATAATTACCATCAATACCATTGTGCTCATAGAAATAGATCAATATTTTATCAAGTTTTTCATTTGTTGTCTCTGAATAGTCTTTCCTGTTGTTGATATAGTTTTGAATATCTTGTTCATTGTTAAATTTTGGAGGTTGATATCCGAAAACACCTATTTGATACTGAGAGAATTGTTTAGGCATTTTTAGATTAAATTCTCCTGTTTCGTTGATCTTTTGTTCAAATTGTTCTTTAGTTATATTGTTGGAGAAATCTAATTCATTCATTTTTAAACAAAATTTGAGTTTGATTATTAGATTTGGTTCAAGGTCAGACAGGTAATTGTAACCTCTCCAAGTTTTAGCAAAGTTGTAGATACCACAAAATGGGCATTCGATAGAATAATAACGACGATTATCATCATCATATTTGAATATTTTGACATCATTTTCTGCTTCTCGTCCACAAATTAAACATTTACTAATTTCCATTTACCATCTTTCTCCAATTTTATAATGCCTGTAATGTTTCGCGTGTGCGGCGGAATCAGAAGGATTCCGTCGTAATACAAACAACCCAAACCTTGAATCGGAAGGTTCAGGACAAAAGAACTGCGAGACCAAACAGACGACACGCTTGTTAGTGGCATTTTATTACCTATCATAGCTACACATTGTTATTCGAATGCTCAATTTCGATTATTATCATTCCTAAAAGATTATCAATTTTTTTGCTAAAATCAATCTGCTCAATAGTGGGAGTTTCAATTCTACGTTTTCGGATTTGTTTATGTAAAGAAATGTCAGCTAAATCACGCAGATCATCATCTAATTTTTTAAAATACTTTCTTTCACTTAATTCTAAGTGGTTAATGAAATTAGCAAAAGTTTTTCTGCCGAATACTGGTGGTATATGATCTAAAATTGCTCTTTGCAAAATAATTAAGGCGTAATTTTGACCGTATTGAAAGCAGATGTTGATCTCATGCAAAATTTTAATAAGTTTTTCAAAATTGAAATTACTAGTTTCTATTTCTTTTAATGCCTGAATTCGTTGTGGGTTTATGTAATATTCTTTTCGAACTTTTTTTTGTAACATGCTGGAATTTTCAGGTGTAATAACTTCCGTATTTTTATTATATACAATAATTTGTTCACGCATTTTATTTAATAAAAGATTAAGAGTATTTGCCCATTTGTTTGATTTTTCCAGATCAATACTAACTGTTGTACTTGGAGATAATTGATATTTTTTCGAAAGCATACTCAATTCCTGTGAAAAACGTAAATTTGTTCTGCCAATATTTTTTATCAAAGTTTTTTCAAGGATTGATTGCAAAGATGAATCTGCGATTTTGTTTTTTTCTAACCCAAATATTATTGCACAAATTTCTAATTCACCATATTCTAAAAGAAATTCATGATTGAGTTTTAGAATGCTTAATACAAGTGCATTTCCTTGGACAGGACTTTGTGAAGCAAATTTCCAGATAATTTGGGATTTTTCTTTTTCATACTTCTCAACTATAGTAGATGTTCTTGATTTTAAATAAGTGTCATGATTATTTCTATTAAACTTAGTTTTTTGTTCATTTGGTACTTTTTTCAATATTCATCTCCCAATGCCACTAATGTTTGGCGTGTGCGGCGGAATCAGAATGATTCAGTCGCAAAACGAACAACCTAAACCTTGAACCGAAAGGTTCAAGCAAAAAGCACTGCAAGACCAAACCGACGACACGCTTGTTAGTGGCAAATTCTTATTTCTCATTAAATTTAACAAGCTTCGGAATCAACAGATTCTTTTCTAAATTACGTTAGCAGACAATTATTTCGAAAAGCCGCATCTTTCTAAAATTATTCAATTTAATCATTACTCCTATTTATCACATATATAATTAAGCTCTGTTAGTTCTTTCTTATGAGATGTCTGTTTCCATTTACCATCCTTATCTTTATAATTTACAATTACGAAATTATCAAGAATATTAATATGTATTAGATTACTTCTAAATTCAGTCCCGATGATATATGATGCTGGTGAAAACTGCCAATTTTTTTGGTTATTATTGAACCACGTGTACAACTCCTCATATTCTTTAAATGAAGAATCAATCTCAATTCCACAGAATTCAAGCTTTTCAGGTAAGTATTCAGAAATGTTAATACTATCAATTGTATTAATATAACTACAGCTAATAATACATAAACACATTATAAAAAATAGAAACACTTGATTTTTCATACTACAATCTCTTTTTGCCACTAATGTTTGGCGTGTGCGGCGGGATCGGAACGATCACGCCCAAAACAAACAGCCCAAACCCTGAACCGAAAGGTTCAGGCAAAAAGCACTGCGAGACCAAACTGCCGACACGCTTGTTAGCGGTAATATTCAAAATCTAACTCCTCAATCTTTATTTGAAATATAAATCTAAGTAAAATTCCTAATATTAAAGTTAGTGCTCCTAAGGTTGCAGTTAAAATCTTGTATAAATTGATTATTTGCATTTGATAATTTGATATAAAAACTATTATACCATGATTATTAAGCTTTTCTGAGAAAATTTCGGATGGAGCTTCTGCCCCTATCGAATGAGTGAGGAGAAACCGCAACATCATTGAAAAGAAACATATTATAAATAATTTATAAAGAATACTGAAAACAAGAACTAACTTTTTTTTACAGCTTGTGAAATCAGCTTTATCAAGTTTATTTACAAAAGTTGTTCCATTGGAACCACAGTTATTAAGAAAATCTACTTCGTTTTTGTAGATAATACCATTTTTTAATAAGAATATTGAAATATGTTTATATAATAAAAATAACAAAACATTAAATAAAAAAAACCTATACTTGCATCACGAGGAATTGCTAAAAGAAATGATATAATTGCTATAAGAAGTATCACAAAAAAAGTTAAAAATCTGTTGAAAACAATTTTAGGTTCATTCCAATTATTTTTTTTTCGAAAGTTATAAGAAATTATTAATACAACGCTGAAGTAAATAACTGTAAATACAATAAAAAAAGAACTGTTACCTAAATTTGGGAATAGCGACATCGATAAAATAAATAACATAACAAATCCATATTCATAGATTTTAAGTAGAATGTAATCTAAACTTTTTTTCATTTCAATACCTGATTCATTATAAACATAACTCTAACTCATTTACCGCTAATGTTTTGCGTGTGCGGCGGGATCGGAACGATCACGCCAAAAGCAAACCAACCAGCCGTTTGAATCGGAAGATTCAAACAAAGAGCACTGACCAACACTACTGCCGACACGCTTGTTATGCGATATGATCATAAACTACAATCCAGTTTTGAACTCAAGCTGCAAGGAAATAATCAGATAAGTAATTGGATCGAAGTAATCATTCTCAAAATCTTTATGAGTTTCATCATTCCAAATTTTAACTCCAGGTGTTAACTGAAATGATAGATTAAAAGGATAAGCTTGAAAGAGTTTAGCTCCAAATCCTGCAAATACATCTAATCCACTCAAGAAATCGCTTTTAATTAATTCCGGATTGCTATTTTCGATTACTTCTATTGGATTCTTGTATTTCCAAAACATCCAACTCCAACCAAATCCAACACAAAAAAAAGGAGATAAGAAAGTATGATCTTTCGAGTAAAACCTTTTGGTTGAAAGATAGATGTCGATAAAATCGACTCCTGTTTTCAGAGATTTGGATAACTCGGATGTTTCCTGAATATTTGAATGTCCAATATTGAAATCAATTTGTATCGAGCGTTTGTCTGAAATAAAACCGAATAAACCTAATCCCAATTGATTGTAACCATAGAAACTATCTGAGTGAAGAGAACCTGATTTTGCGTTTATATTAAAAAAAACATAATCCCTCATAACTTCTCTATGCTTGTATTCTCCCTTAAGTTCCTCTTCTTTTATTTTCTCAACTAGAAGAGAATCATTATGGCTTTTATTAAAGTCAATATTTTGAAAAAGTTCATCATTGACTGTAGGTTTTCTTTCTGAAGAAAGATTAGTGCCACTATTTATAAAGTCAGAATTTGTAGAATGATTAGTTGTTGATGATTGATATAATGGTTGGGTATCTGTGCTATTACTTTGAGATTTTTGAAATGGATTGTCACTATTTGAGTTTTCAAAATCAGAATTTACTTTTCTTTCTCCTTCATAATCATCAGAAGATTTTTTAATTGCTTCTGTTAGTGAACCTCTCGATCTATTTTCATTTGCAAGTTTTGAAGTAGAACAACCATTAATTATAATAATAAAACAAATTATAATGAAATTGGATGCCTTAAATACTTTCTCAAATTTAGTAATCATCAACTTAACTCTTATCTTATTTTAATATCGCATAATGTTTTGCGTGTGCGGCGGAATCAGAAGGATTCCGTCGTAAAACAAACAACCTAGTCCCTGAACCGGAAGGTTCAGGGCAAAAGCACCACGAGACCAAACCGACGACACGCTTGTTATGTGATGAAATCGAGTAAACTATCTTTGCATGTGATTATTTTAAACATATCGCTTTCTTTGTCTGAACAGCTTTTCCATCAACAGAAATCTGATAGAAATATTGCCCTGAACTGAATCCTTTTGCATTCCAGATTACTGAATGTTTGCCAGTACTTTCTTCACGATTTACAATTGTATCAACTAGCTGACCCTTTACATTAAATATTCTTAAATTCACAAAACCATCATTATTAAGTTCATAGTTAATTGTTGTTGTTGGATTGAAAGGATTTGGGAAGTTCTGACTTAGTTTAATTAATGATTGTGGTATATTGTTCTTTGTTGAAGATTGTGTTCCATCACCCCATATTTGAGTGTAAGTGCACTGATAAGTAGAAAGAATGATTTCATCTTTAGAGTCATTGTCAAAATCGTAAATCGTTAAACTCCCTTCTGAAATAAGAAAAAAAGACTCAAATGTTGAAGTGTTGATGATGTAATAGTCTGTTGTTGTATCTATAATTAATATAACCATTTCATCTGAACTTTCATCTGTAATATTTGCGAAACCTATGAACTTGGCATTACCAGATACCTGATTTGTAAATAAAAGTGAATAATTATCTACCGGATCATAAACATTGAATACTGTATTAATGCCATCATAATTTTTTAATACAATCTCTGGAAAGCCATCATTATTAAAATCATGAGTAGAAGAGCTGTGATAAGAAACATTATCTAATAAAAATCCAAAACCATTTGGCCCTTCCCATTCCATCACATAATCTTGCGCAAAAATAAATGAAATCCCGATCATTAGAATTGCATAAATTAGTAAATATCTTTTCATTTTCTTCCTCCTTTATCTAAATATTACTCGATTACTCACATAATGTTTGGCGTGCGCCACGACTCTTCTTGCTTTTCTTCTTGCTGATTGTGGGCACGTTTGTTAGCTGCTTTCTGTTCTTTCAAGAGAAATGACATTCAAATCATCACCAAAAATATCAAATTTCTTTTTAAACAGAAATGCAAGATTATCATTAGCCGTTGAGAAAAATAGTTGTCTATTTGATTTTATCATATATTCTCTAAGATAATCAAGAAATGATAAAATATTCAAGTCATCGCAAAAAGCAATAGGATCATCAAAAATAAGATATTCAGGACCATCTTGTATCTGCTTATTAAGTGTTAAAAAAATAGAGATTGCCAGTGCAGATCTTTGACCTGTACTTATTTCTTGAAGATTTACTTTTCGCTTATCATTTCTTTGAAGTCTAATACCTTTATTTTTATTATATTCAATATTTGTAAATTCCTTTGGTGATTGAATAATGTTAAAAATTTCAAAAATTTCATTTTTATTTTCATCTAAAAAGGTTTGAAGGTATTTTTCTTTGCTATGATTATGAAGAATATCATTAAAAACTTTTATGGCGCCATTTATATTAATGCTTGATTGTTTGATATCATTCTTTGAGTTTTCAAGATTAGTAATTTCAGTATCTAAATTATTCAAGTAGAAATCATTTTTTTTTGTTTTTTTTTCTTCTTCTAACAATTTCTGTGTTAACTTAATACATACTTGTATATCCGATTTAAGAACTGTAAGAGCAGAATCAGAATCAACATGAATCATTTTTGTTAAATTCTCGATTAAAGGTAATAAACTATCAAGTTTCTCAAAGTTTCGTTTAACTTCATTTATAAAAATCAATTGTTTTTCTTTTTGAATGACTGTAAATATTAAACGATGTTTATTGTTTTCTTCATCGAAAATCGTACTATTTAGTTTTTTGATAACTTCTATTAAATTTGATTTTTTTATAGATAAGGATTGTTTGAATTCAGTAAGACTTTTAATATTTAATGGAATATGATTTTCATTAAGAAATTGTAATAAATCAGTTAACTTTTCTTCTGTCAAACCTTCTTTACCAAAATTTGATTTTATATTTTCTAATTCATACAATAAGCTTTTTTCAAACTCCAATTTATCTAATTTTAGAGTTATTTGTTGTACTGTTTTAGATATATTATCTTCTTCTATTGAAAGAATTAATATTACTTTTCTAACTTTCTGTAATTGTGTTATCTCATTTTCAATAAGATTTAATTTATTTTGCATTTTCATTTTCTTTGTTTTAAATTCACTCAATGCACTGGATTTAGAAAAATCATTCAAGGATTTTTTTATTCTTGATCTTAATTCATTCTCATTTAGATAGACAGCACTGCATAATGGGCAAGTTGAAGTTTTAGAAGTGAGTTTAATTATTTCTAATCCATTATTCTTTAGATTATTAAAGAGTATATTAATGTTATCAATACCTGATTTGAATTTATTTTCTTTGATAGTAATTTTCTTGATTTCATTAGAGATGTTTGTTTTCTCATTAGTTAAAATTGTATAAAAATCATCAAAAAAAGAATTAATTGTCAATAATTTTTCTTCATCAATTTCACTAAATATTTTTTTGCTAGTAATTAAATCATTGATTTTCAATTTCTGAGCATTAATCCTATTATTGATACCGGAAAGTTTTTTCATTGCTTTTTTTTCTAAATACACGAATAGAATCTCTGTCTTTAATATATAATCTTCTAGTTGTTTTTTTTCATTAATATTAACTTTGACTTTATTTTTTGAATCAGTAATTTTATTTACAATTGTGTTATGTTTTAATAATACTTGTTTATAGTAATGATGTTTATTCTTAATATTATTGATGTTTAAGGGTGTAATCCAATTTAGTTTCTTACATATCTCTTCTATGTTCTGTTTTGCTATAAGTAGATCGTTATAAAATTGTGAGAATATCATATTATAATCGCTTGAAATTGACTTTTTCCAATTTATTTTTTTTAATAAAATTATTACTTGTTCTTGAGATCCTTGTTGATCAAATTTCTGTTTTTCGATATATATTTTTTCTTCAATTTTACTAATTATTTTTTCTTTGATTAATTGGGTTTCAGTATCTAATCGTTTGAATTCTGTATTTAATCGCTCTTTGATTTTGTATAGTTTATTTGATAAAAAATTAATATCAGGTTCAATAATTATTTCTTCTAACGCATTTAATAATTCTTCATCTCTTTTTTCTTTTAAATTAGATAATCTAAAAGCAGCATCTGTATTAAAGAAATTAAATTTATTAAAACTCTCATATAGTTTGTTCCCAGCATGATAAGAATAGTTACCATACCATTTATTATCTCTGTTTCTGAGTATTTTATTGTCAGAAATATTTTTTAATTCTGTGCCAAAACCTTTAATCTTAACAGCTACTTCATATTGTTGCTTTGATTTTGAATTTCTTAAGTTAGAACCACAAATAAAATACTCAATGGATTCTAAGAGGGATGTTTTTCCAAAACCATTTGAACCTGTAATAAGATTTATTTTTTTAAAATTGAAATTCTTCCCATTCAATATCTTCCTATATTTAATTAATTTAATATGTGAGATATGTTCAATTTTTTTAATTAGAGGGTCATTAATTAAATTAAATTCAATTTTATTTTTGCTTTTTCTTTCTACGTAACCTCCCTTCGAGATTTTGTTTAAACTGCTTCCTATATTTAATTTTTTTTCATTATATATCCACATTAAATTGTTTTCTTCTAAAATCTTAAGCCATACATTAGATAATCTTCGTTTGAATTTAGCTTCAATTTTGACTTTCGGATTATACTTACTATTTAACCATTTCTCTATATCTTTTTCTGCTAATATAAATTTTCTAGCGAAATTCTCATCACTTTCAATTTCATTTTTTTTTCCTAATTTTAATTTTTTTTGTAATGATTGGTTTAATACAAATGCTAAATAGAAATTCCATTGTAATGAACCTGGTTTGGAATAGTAATCTTTGCTAATAATTGTCTTAACATAATCTTCTATATCTATCTCATTTAAATCATTATTAAAATCAAAGTAAAAATACTGATATGGATTTTCATTATATTTTCTAATACATTTATAAATACTATCTTTTTCACCAATTTTAGAAACAATATCAAAATATTTTTCGAAATGTTCTATCGTATTCATGTTATCCATTTTAACTCCTTGTGCATGATACTGAAATTGAAGATTTATTTACTTCACTAATCTTTGGCAAATCATCATTAATCAAATATTTCAATTCACCTTCACGATAACAAACTAAAATCAACTTATAATTCATTGTTGCGTGATCTAAGTTCTTTGTATTTGATGAGTCTAAGAATATATCTGTTAGCAGTTTTAATATTTCTTCAGCTTTTGATACTGAATTATCTCCTAAATACACAAAACAATATTTTAATCCTGCATCATCAATAACATTTTGGCAAAATTCTCGAATCTCACTATTGGAATTTATATTGTTTGCATAGAAGCATTCATAGTTGTTCTGATTATTAAACGTATTGGGTAGATTATTGCTATTAATTATCAGTTCATAAATGAAGTTTCCAAATCGTGTAATAATTGTTTCTTTTAATTCAAACGTATCAGGATCGTGGTGAAATAAGATTCTATTATTACTTTCGGTATCGTTAATTAAAAATATTTGTTTTTGTTAGGAAGAAACCAATCTTTATTTGCAATGTCACCATAAGATAAACTTATATATCGCTCTTTATTTAAATTGCTCAATTGTAAATCAGTGAATTTAGTATATTCTAATTGATGATCATTACAATATTTTTCTAAACAACATTCTAATTTTATAATTGGGGACCAATCATCAATTTCCCATTTATAAAGATTTTCTGCAATAAGGCCTTGTCGTTTAACATTTTCAGGATTTACAAGTTCTTGAGATGCTTTGTCATTTTTAAAGTAAAATATAGCTTCATCATAAATGAAAGTATAAACATTTGCTTGTTTATTCTGCCAGTAAGAATAAAAAATACCTTTTTTATCATTACGATCTATTCTGCTTGTATCAGTACAGGCTTTTATTGATTTTAAAAAATACATACTAGCTCCATAATTAAGGGTAAATCTATCTAGTTCTGTGTTTCTTGCCCAATTTAAGCAAAATATTTCTTGATGTGTATATTCGTGTGCACAGCTATAAATATCATTTCTATATTTTTTGAAACTATCGTTACGAGGCTCCATGTTTAGTTGTGGATGAATAATAATTAATGAAGTATTTTTGGGAAAATTTTGTTCAAATTTAAAATTGAGAGATTCAGAACATATTAAAGTTATTAAACTAATTGAATTTAGATCTCTATCATTTTTAAATACATATCCATAATTCCCTTTTAGCATATTAACTTTTTCGAAATCTATTCCCCCCATTTCATAAACTTTAAATTGAAGAACTATGACTGTAATTACTTGGTCATTATTATCATTTGTTTTAAAAATATGGGCTACTGTATTTAAATATTTGTCCTCTTCTTTGTTAACGATGTCCTCATCGTAAACAAAAACAGTTGAATTACTTTGATAATCCAATATAAATTTCTTTATTTCATTAGGTTTTTTTGATTCACATCCAAGTATCCAGATGTTTTCGAACTCAGGTAAAAAGTTTTCTTCAATTACTTTTTCAAGATTTTCCCAAGGACAAGAATATTCAGGGCAAACAGCTAATTCTACTTTTTTTTCTTCTGCTAATTTTAAAAATTGAGAGAATTTTGATGTTATTAATCCCCTATCTTTACTTTTCAAATATTTATCGCTTTCATTTACTTCAATTTCTGCTTTTGGTTGAAAAGCTAATATTGAATATTGATTGTTATCAGGATGAAGTATTTTTAAGAATGGATTATTGAGATTTCTTGCTCTTAATATATCTTTTATTGGTTTAAACTCCATAAACCTTCCTTACTTCAATTCTTATGCAGCTAATGTCTGGCGTGTGCGGCGGAATCAGAATGATTCAGTCGCAAAACAAACAGACCAGCCGTTTGAACCGGAAGGTTCAAACAAAGAGCACTGACCAGCTCTACTGCCGACACGCTTGTTATCTGCATCCTTTTAATCATTTATTTAGAAATTTTAGCCGATAGAACAACCAATCTTAATTTGAGAATAGGAATATTCAATCGACCTTTGCTCTCCCCAATAATCTTCATAACTTTCATCGTAGTTTAAGAAAGAATATACTCCATAAATATTTAATGCTAGATTTGGATTAACATTTATGCCAAATCCTGTTGTGAAACCTATCTCTGTTTCGGGTTTATCATCAAAAACATAGCCCAAGTTATAATCAAAGGATTTCAATTCGAATATTGGTACACTTTGTACAAAGAAACCACCTCGGAATACATTGTTTGTTCCTACTTCAAAACCAATTCTTAAAGAATATCCATTATCTGAATCTCCATAATAATTCTGATCTAAATAAGAGTTTTCAATTTCATAATCTCCAAAATTTCGAGTTATATACTCTGTGAAAAATCTTAAATTTATTATAGGTTCTATTTTGATTGCTAATCCGAATTCTGAAGGAATTGTGATGTCATTCTCCCAATCATCTTCATCACGTTTCCACTCAAGTTCAAAACCAGTCCGTAATCTTGCACCAATAGTAATGTTTTCATTTAGAATATATGCGCCACTTAAAGTAAAGTATGAACCTTTCATTGTCCCTTCTGTTTCATAGTCTTCAATCTCATCATTATTATTTGTCTCTTCAGATGAAATACTACTTAAGAATGGGAAACTGAATGAGACACCTCCAAAGAACTTTTCCTGATAGTTGAATCCGCCACCTAAAACAAAAGTGTTAAATCCACCATGGTATTTTCTATCCCATACATAATCACTACCCGTTTCGTCATTCCCGTAGTGAACATTAAATCCTAGATCGTAGTAAGTGCGAAAACCAGCCCCAAAACCTAATTTCAAATTTTGCATTTCATAAGGCATTCCAAAAGAAAAACCATTAAACTTTAGATGAAGTGGATATTCAAGTTCCGTAATATATGTTACTCCATTATATTTACCTTTTCTTTTGTTTTTTCCGAAAAATATTCTACCACCAACTTGAACATTTGTTTTTGAGAGAATACTTAACATTGCAGGATTATTAAATAAATAATTCGCTCCAGATGATGACAAAATTGAAGCTCTACCTAAAGCTTCAGCTTTAGCATCAATAATGTCAGGTTCTAACATATTTAATAACCAACCACTTTGTCCAAATAATCCTATAGAAATACTCAAAACTAACAATACTGAAATTACATTCTTCATCATTTTATCTTCCTTCAATATCTGAATATTTATCTCTCCTTAGACTAAGATGATTGCAGATAATGTTTGGCGTGTGCGGCGGAATCAGAAGGATTCCAGCCGTAAACAAACAACCAAAACCCTGAACCGGTAGGTTCAGGACAAAAGCACCGTGCGACCAAACCGACGACACGCTTGTTATGGGCATATTTTCATTTCAATAACAGGCATTTGCCTGTAATAGTTTGTGCTACAGTATTTAACTTGTAGATGTAAACACCGGAGCTTTGGTTAACTGCATTCCAAGTAACAGAATGTGAACCTGCAGCCTGGATTTGATCAACGAGAGTTTCTAATAACTGTCCTTTCAAATTGAAAACCTGTAATTGAACATGCAAGCTATTTGAAATTTGATAATTTACTGTGGTTTCCGGGTTGAACGGATTTGGTGCAACATGGGCAGAAATTTCAATATGTTCTATTTCGTTTTCCTCAATGTTAACCTCTGTTGATAAATAAATAAATAGATTTGGCCAATGTGATTCTACTGCTGATTCTGCTGTTGCAAAAGACACATTATCTGACCGGTCATCCCAATCCGTATCAATTGGAAATGATATTCGATATTGTGATGAAGCTCTCTCCTGCTGAATATCAAATAGTACACAGTCTGTAACATCTATATAGCGATAACCATCCTCACCGCTTTCTGTTACTGTGCCAACATTATTTGTATAAGTATAAGGATTTCCAATGTCACCCTTCTCCCAGTCATCAGGATCTAATTCAAAGCCGTAGTCGATATGATTTAGAATGCATTTTATTGTATCTCCACCTGCAACATTCCAAATAGGAAAATTCTGTGTTGGTGGACCTCCTATGGATCCAAACTGATATAATCTCACTACTACGCTATCAATCTCATATCCAAATGGTATTTCAGGTAATTCAAACGAAAAGAATGACCTGGTTGTAGAATTTATTGGTACGACAGGTATTGAAGTAACTCCAATATCACCAGTAATCATTTCATATGTAGTGTTATTCAATGAACAGAAACTACCCTCCGGTGAATAGCACATATTACCATCTAAAACTGGGTCAGAATAAATACTGTCGATGATAGCATCAGTGTAAAGAAGTGCAAAATTTATCATTATCAATACAAAAACGACAACTACAAATTTCATATTCCCTCTACCATGTCTTATCTAATTGCCCATAATGTTTGGCGTGTGCGGCGGGATCGGAACGATCACGCCCAAAACGAACAGCCTAAACCCTGAACCGGAAGGTTCAGGCAAATAGCACCACGAGACCGAACTGCCGACACGCTTGTTATGCGAATTATCATTTTAAAATAATCATTTTCTTTACACTGTTTTCATCACCTAATCTTAATTTATAAAAGTAAATCCCTTTTTCAGCTTTCTTACCACTCTCAAATAAACCATTCCATTTATACTCGTAATTACCACCAACCGTAAAATTTAATGTATTTGAGATAAGAAGTTCTCCATCTGAATTAAAAATTTCAATTTCAGCTGAAGTTTGGCTACCTGAATTAAAACTTATCTTTCCAGAATTAAGATTGTTTTCACTTTTTCCTGAATTTAAATTATGCTCATCTTGTAATTTGATCGTAATGAATTTATTGTCACTGTTCTCCAATTCAATTTTTGAATCAATATTGAAGTTAAAATAATAATTGTAATTTTCTGATTTATCATCATTATATTGTTTATTTTGTAAAAGTTGTTGTATTTTGTTATAGTTTTCTTCTACATGAAAAAAATACATATAGTGATCTGAATTTTTTCTTTTATGAGCCAATCTCACAATTTTATTATAATTTTCTAGTGAAAAATGTGAATAGTATCCTAATGGAAGTTTTAGAGGTATACAATTTAAACTTCTTAGATTGTTAATAATATCTTGAGAAAGATTATTTAATTTAAATGATCTTATACATAGAGTATTTTCAGGAACAGTATTGATTAAATTATTTTGGAATTCGAAGTGATTTGAAGCTTGTAAAGGCTTTATCTGTATCTTGTCATCAATAATTTTTACATTAAACTCTTCTTTGGTATCTCCCAAAATGAAGACTAAAATTAATTCATCATCTTTATTTATTTGTATAACATTGCTGGATGTCTTAATAACACTTAGTGAAATTTGATTATATTTACCTCTTTTATATTCTGGAGAGATTACTTTGAATTTACCATATTCTTCACATTTGAAATCTATATTGTTAGTAGGGGATTTAGCTTCTAATAAAATATTTAGCTTAGAACTGTTTAACTTATTCTCAAAGAGATTTACAAAAAAACCGCTTTCAGATTTTCTAGCATTAACGAATTTACTTGAATGACAACTTACTATTAATAATGAGTACAAAATTAATAACAACAGATTTTTCGATCGTGATTTCAATGAATCTCCTTATCTATCTTAATTTCGCATAACATATGTATGCCACGCCCATTATAAAGGTAGACATAACTAACCTATAGATATGACAAAAATAGGTATACAATAACTTTTTTGGGAGTTATTGTATACCTATTACTTTTCGACATCCAAAACATCAAGAGGACTTCTAATCTTATCAATTCCTCTCTTAGTTATATGAGTATATATTTCTGTAGTCTTGATGTTTTTATGACCCAAATTTTTCTGTATGTATCTCAAATCTTCTCCTTGCTCCAACAAGTGTATCGCGAAGCAGTGACGTAAACTATGCACTGAGACTTTTTGAAAACAATAATTTCTTCTTTTCCTGTCAAACTTTTTAATGCTTTTATTGACAGAATATATGATAATGAATCAGGTAATTAAGGTGATTTTATGAAAATTATACTAATTATTTTGGGTGCAATACTAGTTTTTAATATTCTTCGTTTATCTATATGGTGATGCTTTTATTGATATTTTTGGTGATAAATCTCTTGAAGTGTCAAACGATGAAAATGATGATGAAGATGCAAACTGATTATCTTGCAAAACAGCCTTCTAACGTGTTAATTAGGCTATTTAACAAGCGATAATGTTCAATGTAGCATTATTCTTCATGTTTGTAATTTTCGTTTGAAATCAGGGCAATAGAATCAACTTGAATGCTGGAATTAGAATTAATGTTAATAAAACAGAAAGGCGCAAACTCATTTCTTGTTAATAAGTTATTACATAATATCAAATAACAATTCACTTGACTTGCTTTTTATCATCTTGCTTTTCTGCTGATGTAATTATTGGGATTTCTATAATGATAAATGATCAGAAGAAAACTGAGAGATGAAGTGTGAATAGGGAGGAATAATAAAAAAAGTAATCTTATTAATTCTATTTACTATATTATTGAATTGCTTATGTGCCAAAACCTGGATTCGAAAATACACCTACCCTGCCGGTGAAGCAGACAGCAAACTTACTTCTCGGGCTATTGCATTGGAGCAAGTTAAAAGACTACTGCTACAAGAAATTGGAGTTTATGTTCAATCTACTGTTTTAAGTGGTGAGTTTGAAGCAAGCGGAGAAGTTAAAGACCTCTCTGCTAAACAAATTGAAATTATTTCTGCAGGAATTACCGAAACAAAAATTATTGAAGAAGACTGGAATGGTGAAACATATTACATTAAAGCAGAAATTACAGCAGACGAAAACGAGGTGATAAACAGACTCGACAAAGTAATAGACGACAAAGAAAAAACCAAACAACTGGAAGAATCCCGCCGCAAAACTGATGATGCTCTGGCAGAAATTGAAAGATTAAAACAGCTACTTGCCAAAACCAAAGTTGAAGACGAAAAATTACAAATACAAAACACATATAATCAGAGCAGTAACCAACTAACCGCTGAAGATTGGTTTCAAAAAGGATATAATGCTGATGAAATGGAAGAATACGATAATGCAATTCTTTATTACCAGAAAGCAATAGCTATCGATCCTGATGATGCAACAGCATACAACAATATGGGAGTTGCTTATTATTCTAAAGGTTGGGAAACATCAGCAGCAGATAATTTGTATCAAGCAGGTCTGATATTTTTGAAGCAAAATAGCAGGCAAGATGTTCTCAAAACAATTGATGCGATGAAGGATATGGTCCCAGATTCCCCGTTAACTCAAAAACTGCAAGATAAACTGTATGAATAAAAACAGATTTCTTTCTGTATTTGATTGTAAATTCAATAAAGAACTTATCAATCGATTATTATCTGTTAAAGAGCTAATATGATTATGAAAAAAGATGCTGCTACTGTTTTATTAAGTATGATAAAAAAGTACTCAAATGCATAAGAAAAGACCTGAAGAATTTGAAAAATTAAGGAATTATATTGGAAAGGTAATACCTGATATAAGTCTTTTTAACTTTATTCGAAAAAGTAGTTGTGGATATTTGGAAATCAAAATCCAAAGAAGAAACAAAAATGAAAGCAAATCTTAAGAATCAAGTAAAGAAGCTTGAATATCAACAACAGAGAATTGAAGACTTAGTAATTAATGGTACATTTGGTAAAACTACTTACAATCGCAAGAAAGAAGAAATCAATAATGAAATGGGAATTTATAGGACAAGAATAGAAGAACTTGAACAAAGCAAAGACAGTATTATTGAAGTTGTTACTTATTGCAAATCACTATTGTCGAACCTTTCTGAATTGTGGTTAACTTCAAATATATTAGTGAAACAGAAATTGCAGAGAATTATTTTTCCTGATGGAATTGAATTTGATGGTAAAAAGTTTCGAACCGTTGTAACTAATAAAATTTTTGGGCACTTACATAACATAAGTACCCAATCTGAAAATTTGGTATCCCGTAGGGGAGTCGAACCCCTGTTGCAGGAATGAAAATCCTGAGTCCTAACCACTAGACGAACGGGACACTTCTATTAATTTATGGTGAGCCTGGATGGATTCGAACCATCGACTCTCTGCTTAAAAGGCAGATACTCTACCACTGAGTTACAGGCCCTAAAGAACTATTGAAGCGCCAAACTAAAAATGGGTGTTTTCAGTGTCAATAATTTTCCCCTTTTTCAAAAGAAAAAAAAACAATTGCATAAATTAATTAAATATTATTTGTAGTTACTTAATTATAGTTTAAATAAATATATGAAAGTGTTTCATTCATTTATTTGAACAAAATAGGATTTGGAAATGAAGAAATCAGTAATCCAGATAAAGTTTGAAGAGAAGATCCGTAAGCGGCTTAATGGTAAACCTTTGGAAGTTGCTGAGTTCATTTTTTCTGATCCGGAAATTCAAGTTTTACATGAGTATGCCAATATCGTCTCGATCAAAAGAATGGGCTATAATGATCATGGTCCTGTACATATGCGCAAAGCTGCTTTAAATTCAATTCTAATGTTCGACCTGTTAACACAGGCCGGGATAAAGCTCAATCTGGAAATTGAAGGAGTCGGCTGTGCTGAGGACAGTAAAATTGCTGTTATTATTGCTGCACTTCTTCACGATATCGGAATGACAGTTAGTCGAGATAAGCATGAATTTATGAGTGTAACCTTAGCTATTCCCTACGTTGAAAAACTTCTGGAACAGTTTTACCATAGTGATTTGAATAAAAAGATCATTCTACGTTCTTTGATCATTGAATGCATTTTTGGTCATATGGCTACACAAGCAATTCAAACACTGGAAGCTGGCCTTGTGCTTATCGGTGACGGTTGTGATATGGAACAGGGGCGATCTCGAATTACTACATTGCTATCTGATAAACCACGAGTTGGAGATATTCATAAATATTCTTCAAGCGGCATTAAGAAAGTCCATATTTCTCCTGGAGAAAAAAAGCCGATTCAAATTAAAGTTGATATGACCGAATCGGTAGGATTTTTTCAAATAGAGGAAGTATTATTTCCAAAAATCGCATCCAGCCCAGTGAAAAAATATATAGAATTAGAAGCAGGCGTAATTGGCAAAGAGTACAAAAAATATTTGTAAGGATTAAAATATGAGATTAACTGGGAAATATTTAATTTTATTGGTCATTATTTCAATTTGTTGTGCTTTTATTAGTGCTGAAGAAAGCTGGGGCAGCGAGTTTTGGCAGGATGGCTATTTTATTCAAAAATCCATTGATACCAGCAGAATACATGAAAATATTATAAAAGCCAAAGTTGATGGACAATGGCAGGAATTCATTCTGGAAGATCTCCCCGAACCTTTTGTAAGTTGGGATGCTAAAGCTCGTATTGAATCTTTGGCAGGAATTTCCAAAGGTGAAATGCCAGGATTAGATGGGCCTCACAATGGTATTATTGCAACTTATGGTTACCAAAGAGAAGATTCCGCATTTAAGGTAAATAATGCTATAAAAGGTTGCGGGTTTCTGCCCAAAAAAGAAAAGATCAAAGAGATGATCCAGTTGTTAAAAGACACGAATGAAGATGATTATATGAGGAAACTGGGGATCCTTACCGGCTTTTATGAAAAAATCGACAGTTTATTCGACTTGAATAAACAGGTTTCACTGGAACTGTACGCCAGTCCAAAGCGTGGAACACAGACCTTTCTAAACCAAATGACAGATCCAACATCAGTGATCGTTTTTATGGATATACCCACATTCAAATTGAAAACACTAGCTTATCTACTGCATCCGGAAAACCCTCAGTTAACTGATTATGAAAAAGATGTGATCGAGTACGTTAACAGTGTCCACAGCTATTTCCATGGTAAATTTGATAAACAATTTATTGCAGTTATTTATAATATTGTTGAAGTATATAACAGCTCTCCCGGTAGTGAACAGGGTAAGGGCACAAGAATGAATCAATAGTAATTTGTGAGGAAGAAATGAGTCTAACATTTCAAAAAGAAATCAAAATTCTTATCGCTGAATATCTACAAGGAATAGACAGGGTAAAAAAGATAGATAAAGCTATTTCTGCTAACGGTATGTGGAAGCAGGAAGCCTTCCAACACGTAAAAAAATTATTACATCATATGGCTGGTCGTAGAGCCTCCGATATGGATATGGGCGGCTATAGAGCCAACCAGCGTGTCTGGTATAGAATATATGGGCATAAGGCTCCTGATCTGGGAATGCCTTCCTATACTGTTGATGAATCTAATGCTATGGCTCTTTGTATTCTTACTGATGAGCAGAAGACGATCCTATATGCTGCCAGAAATCTTGATTTTGCACTTTCTTTGCGTATGAATGATACTGAACCTCCTTATCGATTTAGAGGAAATGTTTACTTTGAAAGAGGTTGTCTTGCTGTTAACTTTCGACTCATCAATCAGAAACTCTTCACATTAAATAGTCTGGAATTGCCTAAACAGATAGTAAAACGCCTTGATCTGAACTATGAAAAATCCGGTCTCGTGCTGATAACGGGGATTACCGGCTCTGGAAAAAGTTCTACCCTTGATACAATAATTGATTTGAATAACCAGAACAATCATTCTCATATTGTTATTATTGGAAATCCAATAGAATTTATCCATCGTTCAGAAAAAAGCATAATGTGTCATCGTGAAATTGGTGAGGACTGCATCTCTTTTTCCAGTGGTGCTATTGAGGCTTTAAGGCAGGATCCAGATATAATAGTTGTTGGTGAAATGCGAGATCGTAAGACTATTGCAACAGTACTGGAAGTTACAGATAGTGGACATAAGGTTTTTTCAACATTACATACAAGCTCTACTACTGAAAGTATACATCGCATTATTGCTGAGTTCCCTCCTGATGAACAAGAAAGGGTACGTTTTCGTTTAGCTGATGTATTGCGAGTTGTAATTTCTCAGAAACTAGTTCCAAATAAACAGGGAAATCTATCTTTGGCTAAAGAAATTCTTTCAGTAGACTCATCTGTTCAGGCTGCTATTCGTAATAATAATATTGCTGAGATATTTCAGATGCTTACAGAGGGGAAATTAAAGGGTATGTATACTATGCAACAAGATCTATATCGTCTTTATAGATTGGGTAGAATTACAGCTGACACTGCTATGAATTTCAGTAATAATACAAAGGTAATGGCAAACTTGATAAAATATGCTCACGCCTAGGAGATAAAATGGCAGGAAGTAAAAGCATGGCAAAATTCCGCAGAGAAATGCCATGGTTTATAATCTCGATTTTACTCACATTGTTGGGGTCAGTATCAATTGTATTGCTTTTTGTTGTTTTTTATATTATAGATCATGAGATCATTTTCTGGAGCATTCAAGTCAGCTGGATCACAGTATTAATAATAGGTGCAGTAGAAATAAGCCGTCAGGAAACAGCCAGACGTCAGATCCAGGATGAATTACATTCTCAATTCAAAGAAAAGCACTATCTCATGAGCAAGATGTACCAGCGCCTAAAAGAAAACATGCAGGTGATCTCCAGTATGATACAGATTCAGAATGAATATAATCTGGATAAACATTCCATAGAAAAGTTGAAATCAACAGGTAACATGGAGTCTTTAGTATTATTGCATGAACGATTATACTGTGAAGCAGATCTTTCTCACCTAGATTTTAAAGATTATGTAGAAACGATCGTTTCCAAGCTATATCTTAAACATGATATTGATCCACAGATTATAAAGCGTAATATCGATATCAAGTTTTCATTATTGAATTTTGATTATGCCGTCCCCTGTGGTCTTATCATAAACGAGTTGGTTTCAAATTCTTTGCGTCATGCCTTCCCACCTAAAAGAAAAGGTAATATTTTTGTATCGTTAGATACTGATGCAAATGATAATTACATACTCACGATTGCAGATGATGGCCGTGGACTACCTGCGAAATTTGATTTCCGTCAATCCCGTACTTTTGGGCTGCAAATGGTAAATATTCTCATTGATCAGCTATTTAGTGTTGTAGAGATCAACCGCTCAAAAGGAACAGAGATCAAGATCATCTTCCAGAGACATCGCAATAGATAAACACATTTACCAGCTGCCAATCAACTGCAGAAACAGTCTCATCTTATTTTTCTTCTGCCAGCTATCAGAAATTTTGGTCTGTAGCTGAATGTTATTAAAGAGATCATATCTTACTAATAGATATGAAGCCATTCCATCACCAGAGAAAACGCTATTCTGCATTATTCCACTTACATTGTTTTCGTACATGTAATGTTTAACTTTGAAAGGTTCAATAACAGTATGATAAGCAGTTACTTGAGCTATGATCTGTATTTTTTCTAATTTTATTTTTGCCTGTTCATAAAACAAAACACCTTTCCCATAAACCTTATCTTCAGACAGATATTCACTTATCCATTCTGCTCTGGATTTCATGGTTATATCACCCAGCTTCTGCCACCAATCCAGTCGTAATAATAATCGTTCAAAATCTCTGATCTTTGCTTCATCTAAAGTAATATATTTCTCTTTTTGTTTATTCTGAATGGTAAACCTGAAAGTGTTATTATTTATTCTGGTTTCTAACTGCAGGAATTGATCGCTTCCTACCGTGGGCATTTTTTCAAAATAGCGGGTCCCGGGAAAACTCCAAATATCAAAGTAACAATTGATCTTAGTGTTTTTTCTCGGTAAGATCGTTACTCCATAGTATAAACCAGTTTCATTCGCAAAATTACTCTGGGCGCTAAAGGGATTGCCGTGCCAACCAGGAAAATCTTTTTCATAATTTCTTACTAACAGCATTTGACGAAATTTGGCATCTCCGAACTTTGCTCCAGCTAGACCTGCTAATTTTTTATCTGCCATGGCAATTTCTGAAAACATGGGATAGCTCTTATTAAATAGATTACAATACAAGTTTAATGCCTGATATTTGCTATTTCTACTTTCACTTGAGAATTCATGATCAAATGCAAGTAAACTATATGAACAACCAAGTTGATTATTACCAGTAATGTATTCTATGGCACTACCATAAAGAGTTTCTTGTACATTATTCTTTTTAGCTTCATCCAGATTCAAGCCACTTTCGTTAAAGGAAGTAATCTTATCAAGACTATCGAGATTTGCATTTAACTTAGTTCTGGATATGAATGGAATGATGTGCCAATTTCGTGTTGTTAATTCAAAGGAACAACCTTCTAATCCCCAAATTTCATAAGAGCTGGTATACGGTTTTAGTGCTGAGTATTTCTTCACAGGAACAGAAGTAGCTTCTGCACTTTTACTCATGCCAAGCTTAGGAGCAAACAGAATTCCCTGCCCCAAAGCAAGCCGGTATTTTCCTAGAACACAATTTTGTAGAAAACCTTCTGATGTGTATTGCAGAAAATAGGTATAGAAATCAAACAGATCTCTTTCGCCTTCATCTTTCTGGGTTAGAACACCTGCCTTAAAATGGCCATATTCTGCCAAGGTTTTCTGATAGTATTTCAGGCTGGATATTAGCTCAGATTTTGCTTCACTATATTCTATTCTGGTTTGTTGTTTCAAATGCAATTCGGCTCTGTTGCGAAAAACAATATAATCATGTAACTCATTTAGTGTAATTTTATTTATGCCCAATTTCTCCAAATCTTTCCAACTACACAAAACTTGATTTTTTCTTATCTTAATTATCAAAGTTATGTCATTTTCCGAGAGCCAGGGTAAATCCTGTAATTCTGTTTTGGAAGAAATATTTATATTTAAAGGATTTGCTTTTATTTGAGATAGCATTTCGCTGAGCTCGTTAGCATGAAAAGTTTCTTCCTCTACAGAAAACAGCTTTTCTTCAGCATCGTCCCCAAACAGGTTAGCTGTTAGAAGTAATATTACAATGACACTAATGAATAATTTCATAACTCAAAGATATGTAATGTGTTAAATTTAAGTACTGATGAGTACGTACACTATATACGAGGTTAAAATTGAATAAATTAAACACAGCACCAATTCCAATTCTATTGGGCTCAAACTGATAACTCGAAATTAGCGACAGTGTTTGCATGATGTCATAACGACCGGCAAACTTGAAACTGAAATCAAACTCGTTTTCCTTTTCTAAACCAAAAGAAATTCTACTGCTTTTTGTGATTTGATAACAGCTTTCCCACAAATAAACTATCGGCAAGGTATTGCCGGCATATTTACTTTGTGTTATATTACGTATTGCCAGTGCAGAAGAAATATTGCTATTACTCCATTTTAACCCACCGTCTACAATTGTAGAACCGGTTTCTTTATAGTTTTCTACTTTGCTGTTGAGTAAACGCATATTGAAACCAGCCGTTAAATAATGAGATGAATAATTGAATCCAACAACTGCTATGTTTTCTTTATAAAATTCATGATCCAAATATGAATCTCCCAGATGAAAACTGCAATTTCCAAAGGGAAATACAAGATGAAAATCGTATTTAGGAAGTTCTTCCAGATTGAATAAATATGTAGTGGACGTTTCTATTCCCGGAGAACAAATAGCAGGATTCATGCTCATTGAAGAAGGAGTTGGATAGATGAGATTCAGGTTGTTAGTAGCATTATGGACTGCTGATTGTGGTAAATTTAAGTCTATTGCAGATAAAAATGAAATTGAAATAAATAATAAAAGGAGAAATGGCGTTCTCATAATTACTCCAAAAAAATCAAGGGTGTAGTAAATACTATTCTAATATAGAATAAGGTGTAGAATATTAATAAAACGTGGTTCTGCTGCTTTGTGCAGCATGGTTGCGATAGTATTACGGTTCAATAATTACAACAGAAAAGTATCTTCCTGTTCACCTGCCTTGACGATCTGTACTACTTCAACGAAACTTCAATTCGATATTAAAACTAAATTCTAAGCTCAGTTTCCAAATCGAAGAAATGAGCTTTTTTCATATCTAAGGTGATCATGATCCGCTCATCGATCTTAGGGAATTTCTTGGGATCGAATCGGGCGGTTAATTTTGAATTTGTTGTTTTTAAGAAAACGATGAATTCATTTCCCATTGGTTCTACAACTTCACACAATGCTTTTACTTTCTGGGGAAATTCTGCCATTTGGTCAAATTCCGAGTCATAAAGATCTTCCGGGCGAATTCCCATCATTACTTTTTTCCCTATATATTTTGTAAGCTTGTCATTAGCAGGAATCTCAACTTCGAAAGTTCCTTCTGTGAATTTGAGTTTATTGTTTTCTTCTACTATCGTTCCCTGAATTTGATTGATCGCCGGACTTCCAACAAAACCTGCCACAAAAAGATTAACCGGTTCGTTGTATATTTTCAGCGGAGAATCGATTTGATGGATCAGGCCATCTTTCATCACCACCATTTTATCTGCCATCGTCATAGCTTCTACTTGGTCATGAGTAACGTAAATAATGGTTGTGTCGAGTTTCTTATGTAGCTTATTGATCTCAGCTCTCATCTGAACACGCAGCTTAGCATCGAGGTTTGAGAGGGGCTCATCGAAGAGGAATACTTTTGGTTTACGAACAATTGCTCTGCCCAGAGCTACTCTTTGTCTTTGTCCACCGGAAAGCTGTTTCGGTTTGCGATCCAGTAAACTCTCGATTTCCAAAAGTGCAGCAGATTCTTTTACAATTTTATCAATTTCAGCTTTGGGAAATTTACGTAATTTCAGGGCAAAAGCCATATTATCATAAACGGTCATATGAGGATAAAGTGCATAATTTTGAAAAACCATGGCAATATCCCTGTCTTTGGGAAGAACATCATTAACTACTCTATCCCCAATAAAGATTTCACCGCTTGAGATTGTTTCTAATCCAGCGATCATTCGCAGTGTGGTTGTTTTACCGCAACCGGAAGGTCCAACCAGGATCACAAACTCTTTATCTTCTGCTACAAAATTTACTTTCTTAACGGCCTGAAAACCGTTTTCATAAAATTTATCGATGTTGTTAACTGTAACTTTTGCCATTATTTTTCCTTTTGAGAGTCGGCTTGCGTAAGCAAACGATCTCCTTTAAATTTAATACTTAATTTATTTCGCTGAGTTTGCTTTTTATTGTCAAATAAAAAAGAATTTAGGCTCCAAAAAACACAACAAGAGAACTAATAATTGGCACCAGGCTTTGTAAAAAATACGCATAAACTAGAGAATTTTCACAAATTGTTTGAAGATGTTTCTGCTAGGTTTACCAGCCTTCAGTAAAAAGATCTCACTAGAAATCGAGTTAAACAATTTCTATTAAAAAGAATAACCATATTCCTTGAAACCTTTTTTTATCGTCTCTCAAACTATTCCTTGAAACATTTTTTTATTGTCTCTCAAACTACTCCTTTTAAGCTCAGGAATAGTTAGATGATTCTTTTTAAAATTTCCTTCAATATTACGACCATGTTTAATTACACATTACAATTTTGCGAATAATACCTATTAATATTTTTCATATAAGAGAAAAATACCTACTAAATTTCATCTATATCAAGAAAAAAAATTTACATTTTCCTTTTAAAAATTAATTTATGACTCTGGTAAATATATTTAGGCAGGTAAGTTATGCAGATTTATGATAGAATTGTACTAGAGAAAGTTCTCCGGAACTTGGAAACAAGAAAAATACAAATACTTTTTGGAACCCGGCAGGTTGGGAAAACTACAATATTAGATCTAATTGAAGTCGAGATAAAAAGAAAAATGATCAGGTGTTTAAATTTAATCTGGATTTACCAGAATACTTCAAAGTTTTTAATTCCCACGATAATGTACTGAAATATTTAGAAGTCTCTGGTTTTGATCTTCAGAAAAAGATCTACCTACTCTTAGATGAATTTCAAACCATACCGAATATTGGAAAGATCATAAAAATCTTTTATGATGAATTTCCTCTGATCAAAATCATAGCTACTGGTTCGTCTTCATTACTAATCAACAGACATATCAAGGAAGGTTTGACAGGTAAATATTTTCGTAATAATGTATATCATTTCAACTTTCTGGAATTTCTGCAAACAAAAAGTGATAGAACAGTATATAATATGCTAAAGAAGAAGACATATTTAAATACATCAAAAGCACGAAATTTCCTCGAAGAATACTTTCTATTCGGCGGATACCCAGAAGTTATTTTAAATGCTGATCTTGAAACCAAATTGATGCTTTTTTCCAGCATCTATACGAGTTATCTGCAAAAAGATATTAATTTCTTTGTTAAACTTGAAAATATTCCGAGATTTTCTGCTCTTGTCGATTTACTTGCAGACAATATCGGTTCCTTGGTGAATATAAACAATTTATCAAAAACTCTTGGTATCACTTATAAAACTATCGAGAATTTTATTTTTACTTTAGAAAACACTTTTTCTATCAAATTGATCAACCCGTTCTATAATAACTTGTCCAAAGAAATAAAAAAGATGAAAAAAATATATTTCTTTGACCTGGGACTACGAAATTATGTATTGAAGATCAATCGTCTACCGCTCAATTGTGGCAGTCTGGCAGAGAATTTTGCTTTTTTGGAAATGATAAGAACCCATGATTACAGTCTAAAGTATTGGCGAACCACAAATGGAACGGAAATTGATTTCATCTTGGAAGAAGACCAACAGATAATACCAGTTGAAGTGAAATACAGAGAAAATCTTAATACAAACTCTGTTCCTGCTAATATTAAAAGCTTTATGGAAAGTTATGAAATTCAAAAGGCTTTTGTAGTAACTAAGAATCAACAAAATGTGCTGAACTACAAAGGTAAAAAAATTATTTTTTTACCCATCATTCTAAGCTGCAATATCGATTTTGATTAGTTTTTTTTTAACAGCGAAAGACGCTAAATAGTGAATAGATGAACTTTACAATCCTTCTTCACCCAGGCTAAGCGAGATAAAAGAAAGCATAAAAAAGATTGTCTTTCTGAGGAATTCGGGTAGAGACAATCGGTGTAGAATTTACTTATGAATGAATAAATGCAGACTCGACACTTCATCATTCGATAGGTTCAAAATAATACCAGTTCATTATATAGAAGGAAAATTGGATGAAATGAGAAAACTATAAAATCAATGTCCAGTCTTTCTATAAACAGTAACTTTTTTCACTCATTTATCTCATTCTTATCATTGAAAATGCCCCTCAGAAAAGTCATTCATAAGCTTATCTGCAGAGTACCCATTTTGAGCTTACAAATCATTTGACACATAAAACACATTTTAAAAATATGCGAGCGGAGTTTTAAGATGAATATTATTAATAATAAGACCGGCTGGATTGAAGTTGTATGTGGTAGTATGTTCAGCGGTAAAACGGAAGAGCTGATCCGACGTGTGCACAGAGCAGAATATGCTCGACAGAAAATCCAGGTATTTAAACCAAAAATAGATAATAGATATGATGAAGATCATATCGTATCTCATAGTATGATGAAAACTCCTTCTACAATTGTAGAAACTTCAAAAGAAATCCATGAACAGGTAAAATATGATACCGAAGTTGTTGCTATAGATGAAGTACAATTTTTCGATGATGAAATAGTAAGCATCTGCAATAAGTTGGCTAATAGCGGCAAGCGTGTAATTGTGGCTGGTCTTGATCAGGATTTCCGTGGATTACCTTTTGGACCGATGCCAAACTTGCTGGCAATAGCCGAGTATGTAACCAAATTGAATGCGATCTGTGTGAAATGCAGTAATCCTGCCAGCCGAACCCAAAGACTTACCAAAGATAAAGACCAGGTTGTGGTTGGAACATCTAAAATCTACGAAGCTCGTTGTAGAAATTGTCATGAGGTACTTTAAGTGAATTCACTACCTAACCTTTTAGTTCAAGTTATAGATATTTATATATTCATTATAATTATAAGAGCAATTTTGTCCTGGTTCCAAATTAGACCAGATAGTGCATTTTTTCCAGTGTATTTATTCATCATCAAAATAACTGAACCTGTTTTGGGCTGGTTTAGAACGCAAATGAGAAAACTTGCACCAAACATGATGATCGATTTCTCACCATTCATTGTAATTATTTTACTGCAGATGTTAAGAAATTTGATTCTGAGTGGATAATTCAAATGAAAAATGAATTGAAGGAAGTAGATATGCTTACTAAAATCAGTGAAGCTGCAAAATCGATATTAGCCAAAATTGGCTTTAAACCGGAAATCGGAATTATTCTGGGAACTGGTTTAAATTCTGTAGCAGAGATGATGACAGATCCCATTAATATACCGTATGAAGATATCCCTCACATGTCTGTTTCTACTGCTCCTTCTCATCAAGGAAGATTTGTAATTGGTAACCTGAATGGGAAAAACGTTCTGATCATGCAGGGAAGACTGCATTATTATGAAGGTTATTCCATGCAGCAGATCACCTTTCCCATAAGAGTAATGAGAGCTATAGGAATAAAATCACTGATAGTTACTAATGCTGCTGGAAGTTTAAATGAAAATCTGCAGCCGGGTGATATTGTTCTGATCAACGATCATATCAATTTCATGGGAACTAACCCACTGATTGGAATTAACTACGATGAATTAGGGGAAAGATTTCCCAGTATGAACGAACCCTACAGTCATCGTCTTATAAATCTTGCTACAGACATAGCTCAGGAACACAAATTCATAGTGAAAACCGGAGTTTATACCGGTCTTACCGGACCAAGTTTAGAAACGCTGGCAGAATGTAAATTGTTTGCTTCCCTTGGTTCCGATCTAGTTGGAATGTCCACTGTTCCAGAGGTTATTGTAGCAATTCAAGGTGGAATGGAAGTACTTGGAATATCTATTGTTACAAATCTTAGTAATATCTTTCACAGCAAGCCACACAACCAGGAAGAAATTTGGGTAAATGCTGAAAAAGCCAGAGTGAATCTGGAAAAAATAATTTTAAATATAATCGAAAAAATATAGAGAGGAAGTAGCTTATGGCTGCCAGAGAATTTACATCTAAAAAACTGGAAAAATATGAAGAAATCCTGATGAAGGAAAAAGGTCAAACCCAGAAGATCATTTCGGGAATTGATGAGATTCAAAAGCGTGGATCAAAAGATAGGACAGGAGATCTATCATCCTACACGGTTCATCAGGCCGATATGGGTACAGATACAGATGAAGCTGAGAAACGCGTTTATCTTTTAAACAAGGAACTGGAAAAATTAAAGAAAATTAATCTGGCTCTTAGACGGATCTATGAAAAATCTTATGGGGTTTGTGAAATTTGCGGAGATATTATTCCTGATAAAAGATTAAACATTGTACCTTATGCCAAGTATTGTATTTCATGTAAATCAAAAGAAGAATTGAAAACAAAAAAAAGGCGATAAGAGTGATATCGGAAGAATCCCAAACAACCGAAATAGTAGTATCGGAAGAAACTCAAACTGAAATTAACAAGCCAACAGTTACAACTGAAATCAATACTCTACCTGCTGTCAAACGAAGTAACTTATTGTATTTGATAATATCTATTGGCATTATTGCCTTAGATCAAATCACAAAATACTTAATACGAGCTAATCTGGAATATGGTGAAATCTTACGAATTACGCCAAAATTTATCTGGATCACCTATGTAAAGAATACCGGTGCAGCCTTCAGTTTCTCCTTTGGAAGTGTTGGACTTAATAAAATAATCTTTATCTCAGTTTCGATAATTGCCTCGATCATGCTGGTCTATCTGATAACAAAAACAAAATCCAAATTGGAATTGATCTCATATTCATTAATATTGGGTGGAGCAGTTGGCAACTTGATCGACAGGATCTTTATCGGTGGTGTTACCGATTTCATCTGGTGTGATTTCCCGGATTTTATTATGCGACGCTGGCCTGTGTTCAATGTAGCAGATAGTTCAATTGTAGTTGCAATTACCATTATGATTATTTTTACACTTTTTTTTAATAAACAACCTTCGGAGGATAAATGAAAAAGATATTGTTGTTCTTATTATTCATTCCAGTTTTTTGCTATTCCCAAACAATAACTCCAATTGCCAGTATCCAGGATAGTCTTTCAGTATATAATGGTGAGACCGTAACCATTCAGGGTATTATTACCATTGGAGCAGGAGTTACGAATAATTTACAAATGAATGCATTTATCCAGGACGATTCTGGTAAGGGAATTGAACTCTTTGCTTTCGATATTGCACCTCACCAAACTGACTTGATCAGAGGAAATGAACTTGAAGTTACCGGGGAAGTTGACGATTACAATGGTGTAACTGAAATCAAAGATTTTTCCTGGTCCGTATTATCTACCGGAAATCCTGAGCCAACACCTATCATTGTGAACTTAGGTCAGAATTTAAATGAGTATGAAGGTACTTTGATTGTAGCTGTAGGAGAAATCACTGATTCCTATTGGGCAGGTGGTGGTAGTAACATAACTATCACAGATTTAGAAAACCATAGTACAACTATCCGTATCTGGGATTCAACAGGAATAAATATCGATGAATTCACTATCGGAGATATTATAGAAGTTGTAGGAGTGGGTGGCATGTACAACAACGTTTTTCAAATGCTGCCAGGCTACCAGGATCAAATACAGTTTGGAGAATTTGATACCTATCCCTATGGTGATATTGCCGACCCACAAGCTGGTTTCCCAGTAGAGATCACATTTGGTGATTCCATCCAACATGATAATGCTACCATGTTTTGGAAAACTAATGAGGACTTAGAATTTAAATCATTGGAAATGCTTCCAATGATTGTGAGAAGTGATTCTTTTGCTGTAAATGTACCGGCTCAGTCAGCAGGAACTAAAGTAGAATTTTACATTACAACTATTGATACAGCTGGCCTTGAAATTACCTTTAATTCATTAATGTTTCCAAATTTTTATTACGTTGTTCCTGTGAATAAAACTAAAGCTGTTTTGAGCGTACCTCCTAAAGCATTTAATCCTTACATGGGAGAATCATTCCCCATTGAATTTGCTTCTCAAATTGGTGATAAAGCCATTTTGAGAATTTATAATGCGGAAGGTAAACTAGTCTTCCAACCGAAAAATTTAATGATTTCCGGAAATTTTGGCAATAGTGTATATGATTGGCATGGAAAAGACAAAGATGGCAAACTGGTTCCAATCGGTTTGTACATTTGTTATCTGGAAGTAATTAATCCAGAGACTGGTAAGAAGAAAACAGCGAAGGCTCCGATCGTAGTCGGTGTTCCACTTAAATAAGAAGAGGTGATCATGAAAAACAGAATATATATATTTATTATTGTAGCTCTTTTATCATTTAATCTGGCTGCCCTTTTTGATGATTATGAACCATCTCCTCGAGCCAGAGCTCTAGGTGGTGCGTTTTATTCTACCAGCAATGATGCAAATGCAGTTTTTTACAATCCCGCTGGTTTAGGTTTCACAGCCAACAACCTATTAGTTAGCTATACTCAGGTTTTTGATTGTGATTTCTTTGAAGTGAGTACAGTGGCTTTTTCCATGCAGCTTCCTAAGAATTTCGGTACTATCGGTTTTGGTTTATTATCCATGGATTCAGATTATTTGGGAGTTAATTTATACTCAGAAAAAACATATAGCGTGGCTCATTCTATTAATCTACTAAAAGATATCCATTCTCAATTAAATTTTGGCTACACTATTAATCTTAATCATTTGGCTATTAATGGTAATGGCAATCAAGCAGTATTTGGTCTGAATGTGGGAGCTTTGGCTACACTACATAAACGCACAAAAATTGGTTTCACATTCTACAATATAAATAATCCCAAAATGGGCCAAGATAATAGTCAGGATCTACCTCAAAAATTAGCTATGGGTATTTCCTATGATCCATATCTGGATGTTACCACTTCATTAGAACTGAAAAAATCATTGAACGGTGATACAGAAATTCATGCTGGTGCTGAAGTTAAAGTTATCGATATGCTAACCCTACGCCTTGGTACACGCACCAATCCCAATAGCTTTTCTGCCGGTGCCAGGTTTGATCTATATAATGTAGTTGTAGATTATGCTGCTAATACCCATACAATGGGACTAACCCATCATTTTGGCATAGGCTACAAATTCTAGAGAAATTTTATATTAGTATTTTTACTGCTCTACATTTTCGTGTAGAGCATTTTTTTTTGAAAACTTTTTACTCTTTTTCTTCTTTTTCTTCTTTTTCTTCTTTTTCTTCTTTTTCTTCTTTTTCTTCTTTTTCTTCTTTTTCTTCTTTTTCTTCTTGTTCTTCTTGTTCTTCTTGTTCTTCTTGTTCTTTCTTTTCAGGATAGCTTAAGACATGAACTCGATCTGCTCTAACTAAAAGTTTGGAGTGAGATTTTCCTTCCTTATCTTTCCAGTTATTTGATTTTAGATTTCCTTCAACAATAATAGGTACACCCTTCTTATAGAAATCTTCAGCTCTTTCGGCCAGAGCTCCCCAGACTTCTACATCGATAAAGGCAACGGTTTCCTGCCACTTTTCATTTTTCCCGCGATAGCGTTGGTTGTGGGCAACAGTGATTGTAGTAACGGCAACATTATTGTCTCCTACGTGATTTACTACGGCATCCCGCACAATGTTACCAGCAATTGAAACATGATTAATACTGGGTGTTCTCAAACTCATAAATCCTCCTCAATCTTCGTTTATTTCATTAGAATATGACGTTCATCTTCCATAATTATTTGCAATTTATCCTCTTGAATCCTTTCTTAAGTGATTGCACAAATTGAAAATGCAATTACCATATTTTTTCGTCAAACTTTTTCTATAAAAAAAAAACGGAAAGAATGAGATACATCATCCTTTCCGCCTAAATGCTAAACAAATTATATACTATTTCGAGTTAAGATTAATCCTGATTTTCTTTGAGCCAGTTAATAAATTTGGCAATACCATCCTCGAAATTTGTTTTGGGATCATAACCTAGAATTTTCCTGCTTTTGGAGATATCTGCAAAGGTTTGATCCACATCTCCGGGCTGCGGGGGTAAGATTATTTTCTATAGCTTTAATCCGACGAACGTAATATTAATGTCATCTACTCTATAAATTTTCGAACAATCCATATTGACTCCCTTCTGAAAAGATCTAACTTATTAAAAAAACAAGCTAACCTTAACATAATATTTTTTAGACTATTTTTTAAAATGATTCAATTTCTCTTAATAAAATACCCACCCGTTTTAAAAGCACCTTTGAATTCGATTTTTCCTTCATTTCTTAGTTTTTGAAGGTAACGTTCAAGAGATCTTTTAGGAACCTGAATGATTTCGCAAAGCTGGGAGACATTCATTCCAGGATTCCTGTTAATTAAAGCCAATAACTCTTTTACTCCGCCATGGGTAGAAATTGGAAGAGGAAACAAAGTTACTTTGAAGGTATCGGCAATTACCTCAAATTCAGGTTCAAGCGCTCCAGCTCTGGACATTATCTGTCTTACACGCTTTATTCCTGAGCCATATTTTTCAATAATTCCCACCTCTTTAAACATTGAAGCTATCTGCTTATTTCGAGGCATTGATGCTATTATAGCCTGACAGGATATCGTTCAGAGTTATCCCTTTTAATAATCCTCCAGGATTAAAGAATTCAATTTTATCGTTAAATATTTTTATGGCAGAATCTGAGCATGCTCGATAATCTCTATGTACAATCATATTAATAACAATTTCTCTAATAACTTCCAAAGGGTATTCCCAAATCTCTTCATGCTGAGCTTTTCCAGAGATTTCCAGATGTTTACTGATATGTTTACGAACAAATTGAAGAGTAATTTCTACTTCTGTGAAAAGATCATCTCGAATTGTGATATTATCTTTCATCACAACCTCAGATTCAAAACGACCCGCATCTCTTGTCGTAGTAAGCGATGAGTCTCTAGAGAAAAGCAGAAAACAGCCAAAAGTAATTAAATTTCCCCGCCCAAGCTCGAACTTCTTGAGCAAGGTCTAAAGCGTCATCAGTAATGTCATAATCCCTTAACTTATTATATCATCTCAATAAATTTATTTACTTTCTCTAATGAAATATTCTCGATTGTATGATTGCTGTCCGGTGCAAAGTCCCAACTTAAATTCATGGTTTTAAAATGTTCGTTGGCTATTTCACTTAATCCCATAAGATGGTTTGAATTATGAATCGTTTTATAATACTTTTCCTTAAAGCTTACAGGTTTAATTGGATAAGCTATAATAGATAGCTGGATTACCGTTTTACCTTTGTATACAATAACTTCTATATCTGGCATTATTGTTGGCGCAGTAGATATTTTATGATTTTTTAAGCAAAATCAATTTATAAAAGGAGCCTTGCTTTTCAATCACTTTTTTAACTATTTTTATGACCTTATCTTTCTTATTTTCGAAGCAGTTATGATTATGAAACTTACAATTTTTCGTGAGATGCATGGAAATGTGTCTCGTTCACTCTTAAGCGAGAGCAGAAATTTTTGACTCTTATCGATAGCGTGAGTCGAGACCCTGCGTATAATTTCTTATATATTATAATTCTAATTGCCTACAATTCTATCGCCTTTAATCGACCCAAATAAATTTTTAAATATTTTTCTTTTGCGACTTCACTCAAGAAAGATAATGAAACTAGATTTTCTACCTTCTCCACTTTAGAGCTGAATTCACTTATTATCTTTTCTGCTCGAATACTTCTAATCTCATAGAATTCAGCTAATTTAATGAAATCTTTATAACCATAAAAACCGTTTTGTAAATAAAATTCCGATTCAAGATCATCGAATAGGTCCAAAGCCATTCTGCTCTCATTGGGAAAGTGCATGTTTGTATTCAGCAGATCATAAGCAGGTGACAATATGAAATCACCATGCAGAGACTCTATCAATGAAAAATTCTTGAGATGTGCATCTCCATTGCCAAACACATAGTTAAAAAGAATTAATTTATATAGTTTTTCAATTTCAATTTTGTAGGCAGAACTATGCTTTTTGATAATTTCACCTGAAGCTTGATAACTATATTGATACTTATAGTTTTTTCCTTTGTTTTCTGGTGATAATCCAGCTATTTGACAAAAATCTTCCATACGAACTTTTTCTTTATTCTTTCTATCAAAACGTTTTGTAATGTAAGCAGCTTCCCCATCGTTAAAGTAAATCAATGCATTTTCCGCCGCCTTGATTTTAAAAATCTGTTTAGCAATTTGCATTGTAAGATGCTCATTGGCAGGAACATCATTGGGAAATGCAGGGAGATGTTCCTGTGGTCTTGGTTTTAAAATGAATTCACCATTTTTTGCTGTCGGAATTAATTCATTTTTCACTAATTTCAAAGAGATTTTATCTTGAACTCCAGAAATAGAAAAGTGGTCGATCAATTCATATCGTACGGATTGAAATTCAGATTTCTTCAAATTCAAGATTGGAATTTTTCCATTGAACATTTTCCTCAGACAAGCATTACAATAGTTTCTGCTTTCAATTATTTTCAAACAACTTTGGCAGTTATTCAATTTTCTTCCTCTAATGTTACACATCCAATTGTATCATAGTTAGCTGTTTTTAAAAGCCTATTTAAATAATCCATTTCATCAATTTTAAGTTTGCGAGATTGAATTTTAGTAGCAAAACCTTCCGTGAGTAAACCATGAAAAAACGGAAACAGCTGGTCTGAGTGGAATTTCTTTTGTTTTTTAGGAAGAGTAAGGCTAATAGATTTTGCTGTTGGATCGGATATATAGGTTTCATCATAAGCAAAAGTATATCCTTCACTGGATTTTTCTAGACTTCCAGCAAAACGTTTCTTACAAAACACTTTAGCTTTCATTATTCTTCACCTTTCACCTGGATTTGGATATCAAGCCCAAGCACGCTGCAAAGCTTATCAATAACCTGCAAAGTTGGATTGCCTTTACCTGATTCTATGTCACTGACAGTGTGTAAAGCAACTTCCGAGATTTCACTTAAATCCTGCTGATTGATCTCAAGAATATTTCGTCTTTTTTTTAATATTTCTCCAAATTCTATAACGTTCATTTTACCCTCATCTTCATTTTAATGAATATCTGAGTGATAATTTAATTTGGGATCAATCTTTTGCAAGTATTTTTTCATTTTAATGAATATTCGCCATCATATTTCTGTTTATTTTAGTACAATCCTTATATATTTTCATTATAATAAAGATTCGAATGATAGATAATCCAATTTAATTAAAATTTTATAGAAACAAAATTAGGATATCTAATTTGGGTTCTGTTCTATAGAATCATACGTACCGCATATCATAAAACTTTTTTTATTTCTATTAACGGATCTTCATGATAACTTTTGCAGATATTAAAAAATGAGATTTCCAACTGCCAGCTCCTAGTTTACAAAGACTTCCTTTCAATCATTCTGCATTAGATTTACGAGTTTATCATTAGAGTAGTAACATTATAGTTTTCAACAGAATCATTCATTTCCGTAACACTATACGTTTTATCAAAAATCCATTATGATAAGAAGATTTGTTATTCTCAATGTTTCTGAAAGACATCCAGACTAACTGATTTGCCGCGAAATCACTGGTTGTGGGCAACGGTAATTGTAGTATCGGCAACATTATTGTCTCCTACGTGATTCACTACAGCATCACGCACAATATTGCCGGCAATTGAAACATGATTAATACTGGGTGTTCTCAAACTCATCGATCCTCCTAAATATTTGTTTTTCTCAATTTGAATCTAATCTTCATCTTTAAAAAATTATTCCGCAATTTATCCCCTTGTATCCTTCCCTTAAGTGATTACATAAATTGAAAAGGCGATTATCATATTTTTTCGTCAGACTTTTTCTATAAAAAAAAACGGAAAGAATGAGATAGATCATCCTTTCCGCCTAAATGCTAAACAAATTATATACTATTTCGAGTTAAGATTAATCCTGATTTTCCTTTAACCAGTCAATAAATTTGGCAATTCCATCCTGGAAATTTGTTTTGGGATCATAACCCAATATTTTCCTGCTTTTGGAGATATCAGCAAAGGTTTGATCCACATCTCCGGGCTGCAGCGGTAAAATTATTTTTTTTGCTTTAATATGAAGTTCTTTTTCAAGCGCTCCTATCATTTCACTTAAACTTATAGTCTGTGATTCTCCCAGATTGAATACGTCAAACACTGTATCATTCATTACATGGTTTATAGATTTCAATATCCCATCAAGAATATCTTCTATAAATGTATAATCCCTTCTGGTTGAACCATCACCAAAAACCGGAATTTCATCTCCCTTTAACATCATGCGCGAGAATTTATGAATGGCCAGATCAGGACGCTGTCTGGGTCCGTAAACAGTGAAGAAGCGTAAACAGGCAATGGACATCTTATATAAATGATGATAAGAATGACAGATCAATTCTCCTGCTTTTTTGGTGGAGGCATAAGGAGAAATTGGATGATCTACAGAATCCTTTTCTGAAAAAGGAACTTTTTTATTATTTCCATAAACCGATGACGAAGACGCAAAAATGAATTTTTTCACATTGTGCTTGCGGCACTCTTCCAGCAGGTTGACCGTACCGTTGATATTCACTTCCGTGTAAAGCACTGGATTTTCAATCGATGGACGTACTCCGGCCATGGCAGCCAGATGAATGACCAGATCAAAACTGTGCAGGGCAAAGATATCTTCCAGTTCATCCAACTTGCGAATATCAGCTTTTATCAGCTGGAAGTTTTCATTTTTAGCTAAGATAGCTACATTTTTTCGTTTGATCTTTATATCATAAAAATCACAGAAATTATCTAGTCCTACCACTTGATGATTATTTACAAGCCGCTCACACAAATGTGAGCCGATGAAGCCGGCTGCACCGGTTATTAGTATTTTCATATATCTAAATTATTCCTATTGGGGTTTGTGTAATATTTTTGCCGGGGACTCGTTGGTTTTTCCGGTATAGTTTTCTTAAGAATTTTCCTCTCTAATAGAGGATTGAGGATCTCAGATCTAAAATGCTCCCTGTGCTTTAGTCCCAGGAAACCGATAACCTCTTTGGCTGTTTTTGGTTCAAGGCAAAACTCCAACAATCCTTTTAGAATACCGTTTTCCAGGACACAAAGAGCTTGCTCGGTAACTTGCTCGGCAGCTTGCTCGGTAACTTGCTCGGCAGCTTGCTCGGCAGCTTGCTCGGTAGCTATTCCGGATAATGGAATTACTATATTGAAGATATCATCTTCAATGAGTTGTGGATCTTTACCCTTAGTATATTGTTTGGTGCTTATCCCTTCACCTTGGGCAATGATTTTCCTAATACTGGTTAACATTGTTTAACTATCATACCCTTCCGGATTTTTCTGCTGCCAATTCCACGAGTCTCGACACATATCAGCGATATCCTTAGTCGTTTCCCATTTTAATTCTTCTTTTGCCAGGCTTGCATCGGCGTAACTAACTGCAATATCACCTGTTCTTCGTTCAACTATCTCATAGGGGATTTCCTGGCGGGATTCTTTCTGGAAAGCAGCAATTACTTCCAGGACAGAATAGCCGTGTCCGCAACCAAGATTATAGATCTTTAAGCCACACTTACTACTTAATTGATCGATAGCCTTGATGTGACCACCTGCCAGATCAACCACATGAATATAATCACGCACACCAGTTCCATCCTTGGTAGGATAATCATCTCCAAAAACTTTAAGCTGTTTCAGTTTTCCAACGGCGATCTGACTAATGAAGGGCATTAAATTATTGGGAATCCCGTTGGGATCTTCCCCGATCAATCCGCTATCATGAGCACCTACCGGATTAAAATAACGCAGCAAAACAATATTCCAGCTATTATCTGAATTGTACAGATCGGTCAGGATCTCCTCGATCATCAGTTTGGAACGACCGTAAGGATTTGTAGCTGAAAGTGGATAATCTTCTTTGAAGGGAACATCCTGGTTCAATCCATATACTGTGGCTGAAGAACTGAAGATCAGATTTTTAACATTATGCTTTTTCATTACACTGCATAATGTAAGAGTTCCACTTATGTTATTTTTGTAATAATCAAGCGGAATTTCAACTGATTCACCCACTGCTTTCAGTCCGGCAAAATGTATAACTGCCTCAAAAGTGTTTTCTGTGAAAATTAGATTTAGTTTTGCCTCATCAAGAATGTCACATTTGATGAAATTAACTGTTTTTCCGGTAATTTCTTCGATTCGTTTGACTGCCGTTTCTTTGCTGTTAGATAAATTATCTACAATTGTAACCTGATAATTATTTTCTAACAAATCTACGCAAGTGTGTGACCCGATGTAACCAGCACCACCTGTAACTAGTATATGCATTAATTCCTCTAATCCCTGTTATATAAGTCTCTAGTATATACTTTATCTTCTACGTCTTCAAGATTCTCGCACATCCGATTAGATACGATTAAATCAGAGATCTTCTTGAATTCATCCAGATCTTTAATTACTCTCGAGTGAAAAAAATGTTCTTCTTTAAGAACCGGTTCGTAAACCACAACTTCAATTCCTTTGGCCTTAATCCGCTTCATGATACCCTGAATTGATGATGATCTGAAATTGTCTGAATCGGTTTTCATGGTTAAACGATAAATACCCACAATTTTTGGTTTCCTGTCCAAAATCATCTGGGCAATATGATCCTTTCGGGTTCGGTTCGCATCGACTATACTTTTAATGATGTTATTAGGAACATCCGCATAGTTTGCCCGTAACTGTTTGGTATCTTTGGGCAGGCAATATCCGCCAAAACCGAAGGAGGGATTGTTATAATGACTGCCGATTCTCGGGTCCAGGCTAACACCCTCAATTATCTGCTTGGAATCCAGACCGTGCACCTCTGCATATGTATCAAGTTCATTGAAATACGCTACGCGAAGTGCTAAATATGTATTTGAGAAGAGTTTTACTGCCTCAGCCTCTGTTGAGTCAGTGAATAGAATTGGAACATCTTTCTTAACTGCACCTTCCAACAATAATTTAGCAAATCTCTCAGCCCGATCAGATCTTTCGCCAATAATGATCCTGGAGGGATAAAGGTTATCGTATAATGCTCTACCTTCCCGTAAGAACTCAGGTGAAAAAATGATATTATCAGTTTCAAATTTCTCTCTTACTTCTTTAGTATATCCCACGGGAACTGTAGATTTGATGATCATTGTGGCTTTTGTATTAATTGAAAGAACCTTGGCAATAACAGCTTCCACAGTTTCTGTATTGAAATAATTTTTTTCAGGATCGTAATTAGTAGGTGTGGAAATAATAATAAATTCAGCATTCTCAAAAGCTTTGTCAGCATCAGTTGTTGCAATTAAATTTAATTCTTTATCTGCTAAATATTCTTCAATTTCTTTATCAACGATCGGAGATCTTTTATTGTTGATCAGATCTACTTTCTCTTGAATAATATCAAGAGCCATAACCTCGTTATTTTGTGCTAATAAGATAGCGTTTGAAAGGCCTACATAGCCAGTACCAGCGATTGCAATTTTCATTTGTTGTTCTCCAATTTATATTTCAATTTAATTTGAGAAATTCCTTCTTTCATGATAAGGTACGGGGTGTTGGGTATTAGGTTTTTGGTGTTAGGTTTTGGGAACGAAATTTGATTAGATTTGCAGTTTTCTTGGAAATCCGTTCGCACTGTTCGATAACGTGATCAAGATCATTCTTAGTTATATAGCCAATTTTGAAGGCAATTTCAGCTTGAGTTTGTACTTCTGCTAAAGATCCTTTGGCTATATTGAAATATCTGATACTCATCTTATTTGAGCCACCTTCATCACCTTCAGCAATGTTACTGGGAATGCTGACAGAAGCTCTCCTGATCTGGCTTCTCAAATCAAAATCTCTGGCAAAAGGTTCATTGTTGGTTAATTGATAAATATAAACCACCAATTCCATAGCAAGTTGCCAGACTTCCAGATCACGAAATTTTCCCATTCTGATTTCCCCTAAACCTTGAACCTTACACCCAGAACCTTAAACCTTAAACCTGTTACCCATTACCTCAAAACTACAGGTTTTGTATATGTCCTTTGCCTACACCTTTCACAGAACAGCCAAGTTCTTTGTACTGCTTAATTTTTTCATCACTCAAGAAATTGGAGCAATCAATGATCAGCGGTTTAGTACCGCATTTGGCTACCAGATCAGCAGGTTCAAGCGTCTTGTAATCTGTATGACCGACAGCCATGATCACGACTTCTGCACCTTTTAGAACTTTATCCAGGTCATTATAAACTTCTTCTGTTTCCAGTTCAGCCCAGAACTCAACGTACATATCATGACACACCACTTCTGCCCAGTTTTCTCTAAGTAATCTTACCAGAGTAAAGGATGGTGAATGCCTTGTATCCCCCACATCTTCCAGATACGATACGCCGAGAACTGTAATTTTTACATCACGTAGCTCCGGTATTTCCTCTTTGATAAGATCAACCGTATGGGTTGGCATTGTATCATTGATATTCACAGAATTAACCGCAATAGATAGTTCGTCATCAATATTGAAAACATCTTTCATCGACCAGTTGGCAAGAACGGGATCCTTTGTAAGACAATAACCACCAACGCCCAAACTTGGCCTGAGTAAATTATCATGAGTACCTTTGCGCATTCGGATTGCATCCCTTACCTTGAAGATATCAACACCTATCTTTTCAGCAAATCTGGCCCACTCCAGAGTCAAGGCAATATTTGTAGCTCGATATGAATTCTCCATAACCTTGGACATTTCAGAAGCATTGGTATTATCCAATTCAGTTAAGGGAAACTCTTTAACATTTAAAACATTACTTAAGAATTCGCGAGCTAAAATTTTACTCTTTTCATTAACTCCTGAGAACACCCGCCAGAAATCACGAATTGAACTCACATATTTAGCTCCCGGCATTACCCTTTCATAAGAATGAGCCACCAGAGCAGGATATTTTTCAATATCGATCCCGCGTTTTACAAATTCCTCTTCAATGATAGGTTTAACAATTTTATCACATGTCCCAGGAGGAACTGTGGTTTCAACTAGTATTAGACAATCTGGTTTAATATGCTGACCCAATGTACGCATACCATCCCTGAAATGAGTAATGTCACAATACCCTTTTTCAGCTTCTCCGAAGGCAGGTTTTGTGGCATCCAGTTGGATATCTACTACTACTACATCTGCTATTTCATAGGCAATATTATGCCAGGTGGCTCTGAAGTTTTTCTTATGATTAACACATCTGTCAAAAAGTTCAGGTACCTCAGGATCAGAAGAGCTTACAGGTGGCACACCAGTATTTATTACAGGTACCTTCCAGAATGAACGTTTAGAGGTTCTTTGATGTCCATGTACGCAATAAATTGGTTCACCTTTATCATCGACTGAATCTGCAATAACAATAGCCATTACGCAGCCGACAAATCCCATTCCCTGCACAGTTACAATTTTGCGGCCAAGTTTTCTCTGTTCCTCAGTTATGCGAAGGATTTCTTCTCGCTCTATAATACTTTGTTCTTCGGTTGGAAGATGATATTCCGTTCCATCCGGTGCTAATGAAAAGTTTTGCATTTGAATGCTCCCTTATATGTTTTCTTGGTCTTTATTATATGATTGCAATAAAAAAATCGAATTTGGAAGATAACCATTGTAAGAATTTACTGTATTCTAGTTTGCTAAGTTCTATTCAAAATTAAAATCTATCTTTAACTCTTTGATCATGATTTCAAGATTCTTTTGCAATTCAGAATTTATTGGTATACCGCTCTTTCTGATTTCCAGCTCTTTGTAGTATTCTTTTTCACCTGCTACAAATATCCGATCCTGATCTGACCTGCGAGGACTATTTTGAATCTGCTGCATAATGTCAGTAGTAATTTCCTTAAAACGATCTATGTTTAAAAACTTACTGATATCTATAGCCATAAAGAAATGACCTAGTTTATAGGGAAGGCGTTTGTCATTTTCCCCACCATGCAGACCATCCAGATAGGAACCATCCTGCAAAGCAGAACAAAGTATTTCTACCATCATAGCCAGACCAAATCCCTTATGACCACCTGACTCTTCTTCAGTTCCACCCAATCCAACCAAAGCGGCCTTTTGGGCAATAAGATCAACCAGTAATTTTTCTGTATCCGTGTAGGGATTTCCTTTGCTGTTGATAGCCCATTCAGATGGTGTAGCTTTACCTTCTCTAGCCAAAACTTCAATTTTACCTCTTTGCGTGATAGAGGTTGCAGCATCATAGATAAAATGGTAGGGTAAACTAGAGGGACATCCAAAAGCAATGGGATTAGTACCCAGCATGGGCTTAATACCAAAAAGTGGTGCTATAGATGGTCGGGCATTTGTAGAAGTAATGCCGATCATATCCTGCTCGGCAGCCTGGCGACAGTAATAGCCGCATATCCCATAATGAGTTGAATTTCGTACGGTTACAATTCCGACGCCAAATTCCTGGGCTTTGTTAATGGCTTGCTGCATCGCTTTGTAACCAATTACATGTCCCATTCCATGGTTGCCATCCCACACAGCAATCGCTTTATCATCTTTGATGATGTCAATCTTAGTTTGCACATTTTGGATTCCGGCTTTGATGCGGTCATAATACATCTTGAGACGACCAACTCCATGTGATTCAATGCCAGAAAGATCAGATGCAATCAAAACATCTGCACAAATTTTTGCTTCACCATCTGGAACACCAAGCTTTTTGAAAACTTGAAAAATTAAATCAAAAATGTCTGTTACTGGGATATATTTCATTAAATTAAGTTTGACATATTATCTAAAAAAATTCTTTATTTTTTGAGATACATATTCAACCATTGCTTCAGTCATCTCAGGAAAGATGGGTAAGCTCAAAATCTCATATTGATATTGATATGTTATAGGAAAATCTTCAGGCTTATGATTTAAGTATTTATAAGCATTCAAAAACGGTAAGCCAATTGGATAATGAACTCCTGTGCTAATTCCACTTTCTTTTAAATACTGCTGTAATTCATCCCGTTTTTTCGTTCGGATTACAAATAAATGATAGACAGGCAGTGTATTTCCCAATTCCGTTGGCAAAAGTATATTCTCAATACCTGATAAATTTTTTCTATACAAAGAAGCAACATTTCTCCTTTGTTCATTCCACGTATCAATATATTTTAATTTAACATTAAGAACCGCAGCCTGCAAACCGTCTAAACGTGAATTAATACCTTCAAATTCATGATTATATTTATCAATCCTTCCATGATTCGCATACATTTTACATAATCTTGCTAAGTTATCATTATTAGTTACAATTGCTCCACCATCACCATAGGCACCTAAATTCTTACCTGGGTAAAAACTAAAAGTAGCAATATCACCAATTGTTCCAATATTTCTATTTCTATATTTTGCACCATGAGCTTGTGCGGAATCTTCCAAAACTTTCAGATTATATTTTTCAGCGATTTTTAATATCGGACCCATATCAGCAGGTTGACCATATAAATGTACAGGTATAATCACTTTAGTTCTATTTGTGACTTTGTCTTCTATTTTTGAGGTATCGATTGTGTATGTATCAGGATGACAATCAACAAAAACTACTTTTCCACCAGCCGCCGTAACAGCTTCGGAAGTTGCGATAAAACTATTAGCTGGAACAATTACCTCATCACCAGTTGAAATTGCTAATGCTTTTAGAGCAATAATGATTGCATCAGTTCCGTTACCCACTCCAATTGCATGATTTGAGTCTATAAACTTAGCGAAATTATCATTAAAATCTGACAAAGCTTTTCCACCTATAAATGCAGTGTTGTCTATGATACCTGAGATCGTCTTATCCATTTCGCTTTTTACACTTTGATATTGTAATTTTAAATCAACAAAAGGTATTTTCATTAATATTTACTCCATTAATATTTTTTTATAAAATTAAATTATTATTTATCTAACTTTTTTAAATCTATCAGATACTTGATTTTCTTTAGTAATTTCTATATGAACAGGTATTTTAAATGATTCCATTTTATCGCTACAATATTGTCGAATTCTTTTTTTTAGCGATGAAACCGATTCATGCTCGATTAAATTGAACCGAGCTCCTACTACTTTACCCATAATTGGATTGTCTTGGGCAAAAACAGATACTTCTTTAACATTATTGATTTCCAACAATACTGATTCTACTTCTGCAGGATAGACTTTCTGCCCTCCTACATTTATAATATCTGTTACTCGTCCTAAAATTTTTATCCAATCTCCATCAACTTCCACTTTATCCTTAGTATTGAACCAACCATTGAAAGCTTCACAATGATCTTCAAATATGTAACCAATCATAGAGCTATTTGACTGTAAAAACAAAATATCATCTTCAATCTTGTATTTTGTATTTCTTTTATCTATTTGAATCCAAGCTGGATCTTCAACTTTACTTTTTACAAAAGGGCTTCCCATTTCTGTAAGACCATATTTCTGTAAAATCCTAACATCATTATTGAATAGTTTTTTCAATTTGAGTAAAGTTGATTCTGAAATACGTTCAGATCCAAAGGTTAATATTTTTAAATTCGGTAAAACCTTAGGTGAAAAATTCTCAGATAATAAAAGTAACTTAAGATAACTTGGAGATGTAGGAAAAACTTCAATCCTATGTTGAATTAATGCAAGGATTACTTCATCTGGAGACCGATTTTTTAAACTAACTAAACATCCTCCTGCTGATAAAGTATATAGCATTGTGTCAATACCTGCAATATGGTCAAATAGAAGAAAGGCTAGTGTTTTAAATGCTTTTTTACTGTAATAAAATTTTTGAAATAGTTTTGAAACAGAATGCAAAATTGCTTTTGGTTTGCCTGTTGTTCCAGAGCTAAGCAAAATCAAACCACTTTCTTTTCCCAGTTGAAAATCTTGAATTAGAGCTGGAGGAGTAATATTGATAATATTTTTGATGATATCTTCATTAGGTTTTAAGTATACTTCAGCACCAATCATATCAATTATTGTCGTTATTGATAAAGTACTTTCGGTTAAAATTAATATTATGTTATTTAGCTGAAGTAATGCTAAAAAAGAAGTGATCGTATGAACATCAAAATCACCATGCAAAATAACTATTTTGTTGGATATCCCAGCATTTGAGTAATTGTGTTTTTTTTCATTTGCTAAATTACTCAAATCTAAATATGAGAATTCCAGATCCCCCGCAATTAATGCAGTTTGGAGATTTCTCTTTGAATCAAAGATCCTATTTAACAAATCATTCATTATGATGTTACTCCACCAAGATAAATTACTTGTCCGGTAATGAATTCACTTTCGTCTTTCAAGAAGAAATCAATAACATTTGAGATGTCTTCAAGTTCGCCAAATCTATGAATTGCCTGCATTTGCAATAGAGAGTCCATTTTTTCCTTTGGTACGTTTTTTATTAGATCCGTATAAACCGGTGTTGGACCTACAGCATTTATAGTTATGTTAAATGGAGCATATTCTTTTGCTAATAATCTAGTAAGGTTTTCAATTGCAGCTTTTGAAGCAGCATATGCACTTTCACCTTCCAATTTGATCGGAGTAGCAACTGTCGCAAAATTTACTATCCTTCCAATTTTATTTTTAGCCATCACTTTCCCAGCTTCGCGACAAAAAAGAAATGAACCGAAAACATTAGTTCTAAAAACATTTTCCATCACAGAAAGAGGAGTTAAAAAACTGTGATTCATTGAAGCAATACCTGCATTATTAATGAGATAATCAATTTTCTTATGCTTCTTTGCAACAGATGAAATCATTTTTTTTACTGCTTTTTCATCAGAGACATCCAAGCAAAAATGCTCATAATTTCCATTGTCCAAATTTGATTCGCTTCTGGAACAGCCAATAACTTTAAAGTCTTTTGAAAGATAATACTCGGATAAATATCGACCTATCCCTTTTCTTGTTCCAGTTATCACCATGACTTTATTCATCTATTGCTCCAAGTTGCTCGATAATAAATTCTGCGAGAGTTTCAATGGTTCTAAAAGGACTTTTCCTCTGTGACATGGCTGATTCTGAAATTAAAGAGATTTCCAAATCTTCATCAAGAAAGTGGGATTCAATATCAACAATAACATTCACTAAGCCCATAGAATCTAATACTGACTCTTTCCCAAACAAAGCAGTATCTTTCATTGCTTTCAACATAATTCCTTGTGTTTCAAAATAACTATTAATAACATCTAATAAAGTATTAATTGCTTTTTCCAATTTCATTTTTACTCTTTTTTTAAAATAATTATTATCAATTTATGAATATTTTCTAATAACTTATGCCAAATATATTTTTCAATGGATTGAAGAAAGAACTTAGAGCGAACTGTTCATTTGTATAATTTAAATATACAAAATTTTCATCTTCAGAAAAGATACTAGCCCCGTAGTTTAGATGGTATTTTATAACACTTTCATTATTTTTTCTTACTTCGAATTCAGCAATTTTTAGCTTCAGAATATTAAATCCAAGATGATATATCAATACATTAGATTCAATAGCAGTAAATGGAGGAGCATTTGGCTTTACTAACCATCTTCCCCAATCGAAAGTCTTTTTTTTTTTATTAATATCATATAAAGCTATTATTCCTAATTTATCGTTTTTTAATGATTCAATTATCATATGGTAATCATTTTCTTGATATTGTTTATTTATTATCCATTTTCTTTGTTTTTCAATTGAAGGATCAGTTTTTTTTAGATATCTATTCAATTGATTGTTTAATCGAAGTGAAAGCACAAATTCAGCATCTTCTGGTTTGGCTGTTCGTAATCGTATATTTTTACTAATTATCCAATTATTTAGTTTCATTTTTTATACTTTGATATTGTGATTTTAAATCAACAAAAGGTATTTTCATTAACTCTCCTATAATTTTCTTATCAATTTTGCAGGATTACCAGCATAAATACCTGATTTGTGAATATCCTTGGTTACAACCGAACCTGCTCCAATAACAACATTATTACAAATATTAATTGGTAAAACGGTTACATTTGTGCCAATCGACACATTATTACCAATCGACGTAGATTTCCATTTATTTTTGTCTCCACCTGCCGGTTTTCCATCTGAAAATAAATCATTTACGAATTTAGCGCCATGAGAAATAAAACAGTTCTCTCCAATGGTTACAAACTCGCAGACAAAAGCATGGGATTGTATTCGAGTATTCTTGCCTATATAAACATCTTTTTGAATTTCGACAAAAGGACCAATAAAAACATTATCATCTATTCTACAATTATATAGATTTACTGGATTTACAATTTTGACATTTTTCCCAAATGCTACGTTCTTAATTCCAATTTCTAAAAAAACAGGATTAGACATTATTACCTAACTTGCATTTACTAGACTGAAATCTTAAGAAAACCTCTTTCCCCGTTTCAATTGATTCATATATTGCATGAATCAGCTCAAGAGATTTTCTACCTTCAAGGCCATCTACTAGTGCTTTTTTGTCATGCAACAATGATTCACATACATTTTCTAAATACCTAATATGACCAAAACCATATACATTACTGGGGTTTTCTATATAATTTTCTAATATATCTTTGTCTTCGGGATTTTCATTAACAAAATTCCAAGTTTTCATTTCATTTACTGCAAAACCTTCGATCACTACACTGCCATTTTCTCCTAATATTGAAAGAGAGCCTTCTAAATCTTTTGGCCTAGTTGCTGTAGTTGCTTCTACTAAACCCAACGCACCACTTTTAAATTTTATAATAGCAATTCCGGTATCTTCGGTTTCGATATTTACAAGTGCTGTTCGACTTTTAGCAAAAACTGACATCGGTTCACCTAACATCCATTCCAAAAGATCTACATGATGTGATGCTTGGTTCGTGAAAACCCCTCCATCCATTGCCCAGGTACCTCTCCACTCATCCTGATCATAATAATGCTGTGGACGACACCAACGAACTCTCACACTTCCCATTACTATATTGCCTAAACGTCCAGATTCAAGTGCTTCTCTTAGCTTCATTACAGGAAGATTGTATCTATTTTGTTTAACTACAAAAAGTTTAACACCATTTTCATCACAAGTTCTTATCATTTTATCAGCATCTTCCAATGTGAGAGCCATCGGCTTTTCTACAACTACATGCTTCTGGTAATTACTAACAATATCAATAGTATGCTTTGCATGGTTGCCGCTTTCTGACAAAATATTTACAACTTGTATTTCCGGATGTTCAGAAAGCATTTTATTATAATTGGAATAATAATCTACTTCATATTCGTCACCAAGCTTTTTGGCTTTAGCAATATGAATATCGCAAACAGCAACCAAATCACTATCAGCAAGTTTATTCTTTATTGTATCAGCATGTTTCCTAGATATTCTTCCGCAACCTACAAGAGCAAATTTCAAATTTTCCATATTTTCCTACCCACTTTGTATTCTTTTCGTTAAAATATTAAATACAGCCCAAAAGAAAAATCTAATATCAGTCCATATGGGATGTTTTTTCTTGGCTGCAAGATATATTCTTTCAGATTCGATGTATTCTTCCAAAGCTTGCATACGAAGTGCCACATATGGTGGTATGCAACCTGGCTTATATTTAAACCTTTCTTTCTTTAAATCTTCTGGATATTCGTCTAAAAATCTTTTACTCAATGGCCTTACACCCACCAAGACCATTTCCCCTTTTAATACATTGATTAGTTGTGGAAGTTCATCTAACCAAAGTTTACGCAGGATTTTTGCCCAACCGGTTACTCGAAAATCGTCGGAAATCTTGCCACTTTCAGAATAGCCATGATTCTCTACTAAATAATGCTGCAAATATTCAGAATAGGGATGCATTGACCTAACTTTATAAACCCTAAATAGTTTTCCATCTTTACCATAACGGTTCATTTTCATTATTGGGCCATAAGAAGGATGATCGTCTTGATTAGGCAAATCAATCTTTTGTGTAATATAGTATAATCTATAGTCTATTTCTTTAATTGCTATGATTTTAAAACCGCAAAAGGCAAGCCTTCCCAAAATTTCTGCTTTTGAAATAGCTCTGTTTTTTCCTTTAGTTATTGCGAAATAGATTTTTTTGATGATTGGTAATTTAGGTAAAACCCTATGTTGGATAAAATTATTTGTGTATAAGAAAATCGCTAATAACCTAGGATACATTTCATGGTAGTAATGATATTTTTCAGCTATTGTTTGTCCCCAACCAATAAAGAAACCACCAAATTGCAGGTTGGAATTGATTTGCATAAAATACTTATTAAGATGTCTATAATCATTAATTTTATGCAAATTCATAAAGAGATGCTGAGAATTAGCTTCAGTATTCTCAAAATTAAAAAACGTATTTGTATCTAAAACTAAAGACATACTTTTATGGATTTTTGATAAGGGAAGTGAATTGTTGACAAATTCAAATATCTCTGGTTGTTTTGCTAAATAACGTCGCTGAAGATTATTTTTTAAAGAATATTCAGCATCTAGTAAGTTAAAATCTATTTCTAAATTTATCTTAGCTGCTGGAATAAGATCTTCTTTATTTGTTGTTGTTCCTTCTACTTCTATTTGATCATCGTTTGCTAAAGTTTTAATGATTGAAAAAAAAGTAACTTCCAAAATCGTTGTTAAACAAATTGTTCCAAGCACTATTAAACGAGAATAATGAAATCGATCAAATACATAAATTAAAAATAAAATTGTAAATAATATGTAAGAATTTATAGCAATAAGTTTTGATAATGTTTGTTTAAATGGATTTTTAAAATAAAATTTTTTAAAGATTAACGACTCAAAGAGCCATATTAAGATAAATCCAGCAAATGCTTCCTTATAAAAAATTAAATATTGATAAAATGAGTAAGGCTTTAAAAAAGAAAAAAAAGAAAAGCATAAACATACAATTGATAAATCAATTATCGTTAATAATTGTGTGTGTTTAAGATTTATACTCATAATTAATAAATTTTATCCACTTTTTGAACTATACCTTTGTACAAGTTAACATACTTTTTAATGAATTCAGCTATTGAAAAATCTTTTTCAATTCGTTTCATAGCTTTCATTCCTAATTCTTCAATCTTTTTTTTATCATTAATCAAGGAAAGTATAGAATTAGCTATAGTTGAAGGTTTATTATTCTCCATTATGTAAAGCTCTTTATTTGAGAAAGGAAGGCTAAAATCATTTACTATGCAAGCTTTCCCTCTCGACATAGCTTCAAGTAAAGTAATACTAAGACCTTCTGAATGAGATGCTAAAATGAAAAGATCTGCATTTGTCCAATACTCTTCAACATTTTCTACGAAACCGTGAAAGTGAACAAAATTATCCAAAGAATATGATTTTGCTAATTTTTTATACATATTTAGTGATTCACCTTCGCCAATTAAATCTAAAAAGAACTGTGTTTCACTTTTTTGTTTTAACAATGAAATCCCCTTAAGTAAATTATCAATTGCTTTGATTCTAACCATTCGTCCAATATATAAAATTCTTAAACATTCTGATTTTTCTCCTCGTTTGATTTTCTCAGGGATATTTATTCCAGTATTTATAACAATTGCATTACGCATTTCTAAGCTTCTGATGTTTCTGGCAAACTCGAGATTACCATAAGTCTCAAAAACTAAGCGATTTATGCGTTGATATATAACCTTTTCAATAAGTTTTGACAATTTCCCCCAGAAGAACGGTAATCCTATAGTAACAAATGAATAAGGTGTCCCAATAGTTTTCACATTTGTTAGTTTACCTAATATATATGCCATTAAAATTCCATGCAATAAGTGACCGTGTATCACGTTAATCTTGTATTTTTTTATTACGAATATCGCTAAAAAAAAAGAATTAAGTAAAGTAATTACTTGTCTTAGTCGTCTACCTCCAAATGTTTTTACTCTAAATACTTTAATATTTCCAACATTTTCAAATTCTCTTTGATTCGTAAGTTTTTGAACAATTAAAAATGATTCAATATCATTGGGCAGATTAGTTATCAACATGCTACAATATTTGTTTACTCCACCACCTCTTATACCTTCCAAGTTCTTATCCTGGAATGCCTCAAAAAAAGGCCAGTTTTTTACGCCTATGTGAAGTACTTTTGTTTTCAAATTATTATTGGTATTATTCAAAATACTGGAGTATGTTTTTTTTAGTTTTCCAATTCAATAATTTTCTAGCTTTATTAATATCAGCAACAGTTACTAATATTTCTAACTTTCTTTTTTGTTGAGAAAATTCAATTGGAATTAATCTGTCCGATTTAGCGACTAAAATTTCTGCTATTTGCTCTACAGAATAACCCATACCTGATCCAAGATTAAAGATTTCAAAACTCGTTTTTTCATATGCTAAAGCCTTACAATATGCAGCAACCACATCATCAACATGAATGAAATCACGTTTAGGTTTTGGATCTTTCAGCTTAACAATTCCATCTTCTTCTATTTGTTTTATAATTAATGGAATTAAGAAACTTTCATTTTGACCAGGTCCATAAATATTAAAAGGACGAAAAATGATGATCGGTACACCAAAATCTTTATGGTAGCATTCACATAAATTTTCTCCAATCAGCTTAGATTGACAGTATGGATTAAATGATTTAGTAGGATGATTTTCATCAATCGGAAGATATTGTGGCTTTCCATAAACATAGGAGCTAGTAAAAATAAATTTTGCTTTGTTTATTCTACATAGTTCCAACATGTTTAAAGTACCATTTATATTAACTTTGAACATCTCTCTTGGGATTTCATAAGATTTAGGCACATAAGATATAGCTGCCAAATGGATTACAATGTCAAAATCAATAATTTCTTTTAAGCTATCCCAGTCGGTGATGTCGTAACCTGTTTCTAAATCCAGTGGAATTACTTCATGCATATCATCAACTAAGCTCTTTACTAGTTTAGTTCCGATAAATCCATGGCTTCCTGTAACGATAATTTTCATCATTTATCCTTAATAATGGAATCTATCTCTTCACATGCTTTTGAATAATCTTCTGGACGCCCTATATCAAGCCAGTAACCTTTATGCCTTAAAACAGTTGCTGGGTTATTATCAGCTATTAAATCTAACATCAATTGATCAAATCCATACGTTTGATTATAAGGTATATAATCTAAAATTTTCTTACTTGCTACGTATATCCCCATACTAACATCATATTTAACTACAGGTTTCTCCTTGAATCCAGTTAATGATTTATGATCATCAACTTCTAAAACACCGTAATCGCTTTTTTGCTCTCTTCTATATGAAGAAATTGTAAAAATACTTTTACTATTTCTATGATTATTCATTAATGCAGAAAAATCAATATCTGATAAAACATCGCCATTCATTATTAAAAAATTATCAGGTAAATCTTCAATAAGGCTTAACGGTCCCATTGTTGATAATGGCTTTTCTTCCATTGAGTAATCAATTTTTACTCCCCATTTTGTTCCATCCCCAAAAAAAGCTTTTATAATATCTGCTAAATGATTAATCGTAATTGTAATATGGTCAAATCCATTTGAGATAAGTTGTTTAATTATGATTTCTAATATAGGCTCATCTCCTATCGGAACTAGTGGCTTTGGTAAAGCAATAGTGTAAGGTTTTAAACGAGTTCCCTTGCCACCAGCTAAAATTATTGCTCGTTTAGACATTATAGATACCTGCTTTATATTTTGCTAAATTTTCCTTATTACTAAACCATCTAATTGTTTCTTCTAGGCCCTTTTTAAGAGAGTATCTTTGAGTCCAGTTTGTTAACTGCTTGAGTTTTTGATTAGAACCATACAATCTATTCACCTCACTCTTTTCAGGTCTTAATCTCTGATTATCACAGACAATTTTTGCCTTGGGATTAATTTGTCGAATCATTTCTTTAGCCAGATCATTAATTGAAATTTCCGACTGTGTGGCTATGTTAATCTCCTGTCCAATTGCTTTATCTGATTTGGCAATTTCAATAAAGCCATTTACTGTATCTTTAACATAAATAAAATCACGGGTTGGTGTTAAGTCTCCTAATTTGATTTTCTCAAATCCATTTTGAAGTTGAGTTATAATTGTAGGAATAACAGCCCTAGCAGATTGGCGAGGACCAAAGGTGTTAAATGGACGTACTATCGTTACAGGCAAATCAAAGGAGCGATAAAAAGATTCTGCAAGTCGGTCTGCTCCAATTTTTGTAGCGCTATATGGTGATTGCCCTTGAAATGGATGATCTTCTGTAATTGGTACAAACTGTGCTGTTCCGTAAACTTCGGATGTAGATGTAACCAGAATTCGTTTAATGTCTAGAAGTTTAGCCGCTTGTAAAATGTTTAACGTACCTTTCACATTTGTATCTACATAACTATCGGGTGAATGATAACTAAAAGGTATAGCTATTAGAGCAGCAAGGTGAAAAACAATGTCACAGCCATCCATTGCAAGACGAACACCATTAGGATCTCTAATGTCTCCAGAAAAGATTTCGATTTTACTTTTAATTTCTTCAGGCAATGTATCTATCCATCCCCAAGAATTAAAAGAGTTGTAATATACAAATGCTCTTACATTATAACCTTGATTTACTAATTCCTCAGTTAAATGAGAACCAATGAAACCATCAGCTCCGGTTACTAATATTTTATTCATAATTTTTCCTTACATATTACTAAATAATTTCAGATATCTCTTCCTAAAAATTTCCAATGAATAATTAAGACTTAACAATTTATAACTTTCAGCTCCAAACTTTAACCTTTTTTCATAATCTAAACAAAATTCTTCAAGACTACCAACTAAAGAATCTACATCCTTAATTGTATGAATATATCCATTTAAATTTGCATGCACTAATTTATTATTATCTCCAGCATCTGTAACTACCAATGGCAAAGAATAACTCATAGCCTCCAATACAGTATTTGAAAGACCTTCAAACAAAGATGTTTGTAGATATATATCAGCTTCTGTGTAATATTCATACATATCTTTTGGATTAATTATAATTTCAATATAATCATTTGCATTATTTGCTTTAATCCATTTCCTAATTTCAGCTTCTAGCTCTCCATAACCAACTACATAGTATTGAAAATTTTTGTTTAGATTCCTTAATCGTATTATTGTACTTAAGGCAGTAAACCAGTCCTTTTGCTCAACAAATCTTCCTACCGATAATATTCTTACAATATCTTCTTTTGACCTAATTATTGGTTTTATTTTATTAATAAAACAATTCGGAATAACAATTCCTTTCTGTTTCTTAAAACCCTCTTTTTCTAATTCCTCAAAACCACGATAATTATTATATATTGTTTTTGTGGATAAAAAATTTTGAATAAATTTTTGGATTTTCTCTTTCTTTTTTGGTAATTCTGCATTTCTTATACCGGGATAAAAATATTTTACTCCTACCATCTTACCAATTATTCCACCAATGAAATTTGTAGTTAACAAATACGAAAAAATCACAATTATCTTTTCCCTTTTTAGAAAACTATATAATGAAATAATTTTCATTAAATGAGTACCAGATAAAAGAACTAATTTAATGCTATTCTCTTCAATGAAATTCAAAAATTTCTGTTCAATTTGTTCACCATAGTAAACAACCAACCATACTTGATGTTGATTATTTAATGCTTTTGCTAAAAGTACAGCTTGCTTTTCTGCTCCTCCACTAAGCAGTGTATTTGTAAAAATACAGATGTTTTTCATTTATTTATATTCATCTCCTACAAAAACACTAGTTTTACTGTTAGTGATAAAGTCATTAATTTGTACAGCTAAATAGGTACCAATTGCCTTATGTGCTATTTGATTCCAATGTCCCTGTTTATTAGTTGCTTTCCAATGATGAGGATCCAATCCGTCATTATATAATTTGTCTAGAACGGGGTACAGATCTATAAATTGAATTTTATGTTCTAACAAGACTTGTGAAATTTCAACCGGGAACTTACTATCAGCTCTGTTAACGAATATCACCTTATTACCTCTTGATAATTCTTTAAGAATAGCTTTATATTTGGGAGAAATACTTATTTTTGAAACCTTATCTAACGGATTATTATACTTGATTCTTGCAAATTTATCAAATAATATTTTAGACATATTGTGAGTATTAATAATTTTCCTAAAATTATTCAACATACAACTTAACGAAGATTTTTGAAGTATTGAATAAACTTTCTCAAACCTATTAATCTTGTCCTTAGAAAAATGATTGTCAATTATTATTGAATTGTTTGATTTTAACTCAGGCTTTGCTACTAATCCTATACATTTTTCTTCAGTAAAATCAGCAGTATTCACAAAATAAAAGATAATGTTCGGATTATATTTCCTCACAAAATTAGCGTCTGTGCAGTACATACCATCAAGAGCTATACCACTATTTCCGAAATTTAGTACTTCAATTTTCTTATGATACTTCTTCCTGTATACCTCTTCAGTAATAGTTCTGAAATGATCTCTCTCAAAGACCTGCATTCCCTCCACATAGGAATCTCCAATCAAAGCTATTCGAAGATGATCAGTTGGACGATTGATCGGATAATAATTACTTAAATATGATCCTTCATTAATACGCCCTATTGAAAAGCCTTCATTAAACTTAATGTAATTATGATTTCTTCGTTTAATTATTCCATATTCAGAGTCAACCATATAATTTGACGTATCCTGAATACCACTTAACTGAATAAATACATCAGATAATATTAAAATCACAACCAAATAAATACAGAAATATATTACTTTATTCATGATAGTATACTAAAACTGAAAATAAACAAATGGTAACGGATCTGACTGAAACATGAATAATAGAGTTACTAACAATAAACCGGCTAACACTCCTGCAGATATAGATTTCGATGGAATTTTCAATATGGACATATGGGGCTTTGAAAAATATTCAAATAAATCTATTAATAGGCTTATACCAACAAATGATAAAGTGATAATTAAAAACCTAGAAGACAATTCGCTGGATTTCCAGTGAATCATTCTATCAAAGAAAATTCTAATAGTTAAACTATCTTTTGCCCTAAAAAACAACCAGGCAAATAGAACTAAAATATTAGTCAAAAGAACAGAAAATATAAAGCTAACTGAGTTCAAGAATCCTTTGTATTCATATTCTATTGCTATTTTCTTACCTTTTATAATAAACTTATGAATTGATAGGTATGTTCCATGCAAACCTCCCCAGAGAACAAAATTCCAACTTGCTCCATGCCACAATCCTCCTAATAACATAGTTAACATAAGATTAATATAAGTTCTTACATTACCTTTTCGATTCCCTCCTAAAGGTATATACAAATAATCCTTTAGCCATGTTGATAATGAAATGTGCCATCTGTGCCAGAATTCAGTAATATTACGAGACAGATAAGGTTGTTCAAAATTTTTCATTAGCTCGACACCAAGTAAATTTGCAGTACCTCTAGCAATACGACTATATCCTGAGAAATCAGCATAAATTTGTATTGAAAAAAGAATTAAACCGCAAATAAGCTCAAAAGACATATAAAGTTCTGGTTGAGCAAAAATTTGATCTACTATTCTCCCAGAAGTATCTCCGATCATAACCTTCCGAAACAAACCGGTTACAATTAATACAATCCCTTGCTCTATTTGCTCACGAGTTGGTCTAAGCTTAACGAACAATTGTGGCAATAAGTTACTTGCTCTTTCAATTGGGCCAGCAACTAATTGAGGGAAAAAAGATACAAATAATGCAAAATCAACTAAGTTTTTAGTTGGTTCTAATCTTCTTCTATATATATCCATAACATAAGATAGTGCTTGAAAAGTATAAAAGGAAATCCCAACTGGTAAAATTATATTTAAATGAAGAAAATCAAGAGAAATTCCAAATTTATTTGATAAAAGTGAAAAACTGGTAATAAAAAAATTGAAATATTTGAAAACTCCAAGAATTCCTAAATTCACAATAAGACTGATAATAAGTAAATTTCTACGTTTTCTGATATCCGACGTTTTACTAAGTTTAATGCCTATTATAAAAACTGTTAAAGTTGTAACAGCAAGTAAAATGCAGAATCTCCAATCCCAATATCCATAAAAGAAATAGCTAGCTATCAATAAGAAGAGGTTTTTTGTTTTCTTGTTGGGTAAAAGATAGAAAACTGGTAAAATTACAATTAAGAAAATTAAAAATATAAATGAGTTAAATAACATAAATAATTATCTAATCTGATATAACTGTTATTTTTGTTAATTTTTTGTGAAATTTCTTTTTGCTATTCGAAAACATTAAGATCTTTATCGTTAAAAAAAATATTCTTCTAATTTCTTTATCCATCCAATTTTTCATGTGTTTAATCATGTAAATATTTTACTTTATTTTTTATTGTTCTTCTAAGGTTATCTTTTAGAACTTCTAAATGAGCATTACAATTAATAACGCTGAAAATCATTGTTAAATTTAAGATTTTTAAAATAATTTTTTTTATGAATTTAATCCGAAACAAGATTCTTAGTAATTTCGGATGAAGTATCAATAAATTTAAACGCCAGTAATTCTGGTCTTCAAGATACTTGGTCCAGGAAGAGAAAAATTCATCATCATTTTCAATTATTGATGAAATTCTATTTATTTTTTTTAAAAAAACTTCTTCATCTAGAGAAGACATTTTTTCTAATCCTACTTTACTCCTGTTTTGGTAATAAGGAAATAAATTAAATTTCTCAACTATGTTATTTTCATTAATTAATAACTTTACAAAATACGATTTAAAAATAGCTTCATCATTGTTGTTCTTATAGTCAAAAATAAAATTCCCAAGACTGTAGAAAATCGGCACCTTGTTAACTAATTCAACACCACTTGCACAATGAGAATGATGAGCTAAAATTGCACTTACTCCCAATGATGCAACAAACCTATATAATTTTCTTTGTTGTGGTGATGGTAAATTATAGCCTTCAATTCCACCATGAAAGATAACAATTATAATATCGCTATTATGTTTAACTTGTTCGATATCTTCAATAATGTTTATTAGTTCTATTGGGTTACATCCCGCCAAATTTTGTTCTGCTTCAGAAAATTCAGGATCAGAATAGTTCAATATACATAATTTTCGATTTCTAATTTTAAACTTTAATGGTTTTCTCGCTGATTTGAGGTTTTCACCTGCACCAACATAGCTAATATTGTTTTTATTTAAAATTTCAATTGTATCAATTAATCCTTTTTTCCCAAAATCCATAATGTGGTTATTAGCCAAAGTTACAGCATCAAACTTACACGATTTTATAGAAGAAACTGCAATTTCTTTTGCATATAAATTTGGGCCAATCTTAGGGATTGCTTTTTCAGAGCTGGTTAATGGACATTCTAGATTTACAATGGAAAAATCTTTTTCAGATAAATCTTTAATAAAATCTTCTGAAAGTTTAGATTCTAAATTGTTATTACAATATTCTTCAACTCGGTTTATTGGACAGAGATCACCAGCTATTACAATTGATAAGAAATCATCAGTTTTAATCATATATATTATACTTTATAAAATTTGATATACATTCCGCATAAACAAATTCTATATCTAGTTTCCTTTCGATACGTTTCCAAGCATTATCAGTATTCTCAAAATACGAATTAGAAATCGTTTGAGTTAAAGTGCCAAAAGATAGTGCTTGAAACTCAATTAAATAAAACTCTTCTCCGTCATAAGCTAAATCCAAAGAAATCTGGGGGACCTTCAATTTTCCATAAATGCTTCTGGCATAATTTAGCATTCCTTCTGGAATTTCAACCATATCGGAAGTTTTAAAAATACCACTTCCGCTAGCACGGAAATCTTTTGCTCTATTCTCTCTGAACAAAGTATAGTATTTATTTCCATAAATTAGTATCTTCCAATCATTAGAAAGATTTTCCACATAATTTTGAGTAACAAATTTTTTTTTAAATATTGAATCTCTCCGGTAGTAGTCTCCAAGCAATTTCTTCTTTAACTTTAATCCAACATCTTTGTAAATTCCATAAAAATCAAAACATCTAGAAATTTTTTTTACATGGCTTATAAGCTCTTCTCTGTTAAAGACTAATCCAACACCCTTGCTTGAAGATCCTGCAAAAGGTTTGACTATCAATGGATAAGTGATTTTTTCTTCGGAAGCTAATAATTCATTTAGAGTCCCGAAATAATTTGATTTTATCCCCGAATTATTCAGAAATAAATCCCGAAGTATCTCCATGTAAACCTTATTATGATGAGCTCTTAAGAACTTTGAATCTGGCAACAAAACTGCATTTGCTTGATCCAATCCAAAAATTATATCCTCAATATAACTTTTGTAATATAAGCCAAAATCTTCAGAAGAAGTATAAATGAATATTTGATTTCTATAATCATTTTTGAAATCAATATCAGAAAACCTTAAATATATAATTTTAAAACCAAATTGCTCAAAATATTTCTTAAGTAGTTTTTTATCAAACCCTGAACCGTAAGGTTCAGAAGGAACTTTAGTTTCAAATTTACCTTTATAATCAATAAGACAAAATATTTTATCCATCTAATACTCCCGAGATAAAGCTAAATAATTTTTTTGATTGCACCTGATAGTTGAATGTTGATATAACTATACTTTTTCCAGCTAATCCAATTTTTCTTGCTTCCTCATAATTACGTAAAATAGATAATAATTTATCAGCAAAATCATTAACATCATCAGGTTTTGCTATAAATGCGTTTTTTCCATGAGTAAGATAATCAGTAATTTCTCCGACGTTAGTCACCAATACAGGGACTCCTGTAGATAAATACTCACCTAATTTTGTTGGAAACCCAAAACTGCTTTGTTTTGATATTGGCCTTGCTAAAGCTAAAATTTTGGCATTAGTAAGGTAATTGGGAATTAAATCTCTATGTACTCTACCCGTGAAAACAACCTTCGATTCAATACCTATTTTTTTTACTTTTTCTTTAAAACTGGTTACTACTAAATCAGGTCCATCTCCAATTAAAACTAGTTTTAAATCACCAAAAATCTCCGATATTTTCGAAAAAGATTCTATTAAGATTCCAACACCATCTTTATTGTCTCCCATGAAACCACAATAAGCAATATAATCATCTTTAATTTTTTTTTTAAAATCTCCAATAAATCTTTCCATTTCCGTTGTCATTAGAATTATTTCCATCTGGCATTGGTTTCTTACTTTTGGCTTAAAATAATCATACAATGACTTAGTCATAACAAATAATCCATCAAAAAATCTATAAAAAGTAGATATATAAAAAGAAGCATAAATTCTTCCAGACAATGATTTATTTTTTAATACAAAGGGAAATTCGCTCTTTTCAAGTATTAATTTAATGTCGAAGATTCTACACAATATACTTAAATAAAAACCGAGTAGATATTTATTAGACACCAAGACTAAAAAATCAATTTCTTTATCACATTCTGAAACGATTCTAATACAAGCAAGAATAAAGCCTATAAATTTGTTATTCGTTATCTTTAAACCTTTATATTTTATACCATCAACTTCTCCAAAAGTTTTTGTTTTTAAACTTAAGATTTTAAGATTGACTCCCAATTGTATCAAACCTTTAGAATAGGACCTAATTCTATTTGTTGCGGCCAAACCAATAGGGAAAGGTTCTGTGGTTACAATTAATCCGTTCACTATTTATATATTCCCCACCATTTATTGCTTAAATTTGTTGTACCAAGAATAGTTTTTAACACACGCATTGAAGTATTTTCAATCTGATATTCCTGGCAAATTTGCGCGTATTCAGCACGTTGGTCGAATTCATCTATTACCAAACGAATAGCATCCAAAACAATTTCCGGAATTAAACCAGTTATAATAATTGTACCAGCATCTATAGCTTCAGGGCGCTCCATAGAATTACGAATTGTAACTGCTGGAAAGTTAAGCATTGAAGATTCTTCACTTATTGTTCCGCTATCTGATATTGCACATTTTGCTTTTAATTGGAGATAATTATAATCTAAAAATCCGAAAGGTTTTAAAAATTGTATACGCTGATCAATTTCGACATTTCCTAACATCTCTAAACGTTTTCTTGTTCTTGGATGAGTCGAAACAATAACTGGTAGGTCATACTCTTTAACTAAACTATTTAGAATTTCTACAATCTTCATTAAATTCTTTGGATTATCTACGTTTTCTTCCCTGTGAGCACTAACAATAAAGTATTTTTTTTCTTCTAATCTTAGTGTTTCTAATATTTTTGAGTCAAAGATTTTTTCTTTGTAGTAATTCAAGACCTCAAACATTGGAGAACCAGTTACGTAAATTCTTCGATGAGGAAGACCTTCTGATAGTAAATGCCGTCTGGAATTTTCAGTATAGACTAAATTGAAATCTGCTGTATGATCGATTATTCGTCGATTAATTTCTTCAGGTACATTGAAATCAAAACTTCGATTACCCGCTTCCATATGAAAAATTGGTATTTTCATTCTTTTGGCCATTATGGCTGCGATAGAAGCATTCGTATCACCTAAAATAAGACAGGCATCGGGGGTCGCTTTTATAAATATTTCTTCAATTTTGATTAGTGTTTCACCTAGAACATGTCCAAGAGAGCTAGTATCTACACCAAGATAGTAATCAGGTTTTCTAAGCTCTAGGTCTTTATAGAATATTTCATTTAACTCATAATCATAATTCTGCCCAGTATGAACTGTAATATGATTTAAATATTTGTCCAAAACTGGCATTACACGGGAGAGTCGAATAATCTCTGGTCTTGTTCCAACTATTGTTATTACTTTTAATTTTGATTTCTTCATTTATACCTCTTCGAAAAAAGTATCTGAATCATCCGGATTAAAGAATTCATTAATCCAGAACAATGTTACTAACTCTTCATTTCCTATATTAGTAATATTATGTGTAAACCAAACCGGCATATCTACATATCCTGGATTATCCCCACTAAGCTTATAATTTATTGTTTCTTCTGTTCCAATCTTGCGGAGTTGAATAAGTGCTTCTCCTTTAATTACTGCGAAGCGTTCTACTTTTCTTAAATGATAATGATTCCCTCGAGTGATTCCTGATTTTGTAGTAGAAAACGAAAATTGACCTTTACCCATTGTTTTAACCGTCTCAACAAATGATCCTCTGGAATCAGTATGAAAAACAAAATTTCTTGGGAAGAATGCTGAAGACATATAAGAACGAAAGGTATTAAATAAACACTTATCAAAGTAATCATCTAAATTGGGGAAAATTCCATTTTTAACATAAGATTCATTATATTCATACAATTTAGCTAGTACCTTGGAGACTTTGGCTCTAGCAGTATGAGGAATCAGATATTCATCTGCAAATATTTTTTCAGTAATAATCGAGTAGATATAATGCACCAAGTCCTGCACATAAATCAAATCAATTTCTGCATCCATCTGTATCTCGGGGTTTTCGTTATTCGCTATACGGTGAGAAAATGTGGCAATGAATGAATTATAATAAGGGTCACCAAAAGGTCCAAATACATTGGGAATAACCAGGCCTGTGAAGTTAGCATTAGATTTTTTTGCCCAATTTATCAATAGTTCCCGTCCTTCTTTTTTGGAACGGCCATAAAGATTATCCCTATCTTCCTGTGTACTAGAAGACATCAAGACATGGGCTTTTGATTTTGTCCTTTTTAATGAAACAATAAGTTTATTAACTAAATTAATATTTGTATCATATATCACCTGTGGGTCATTATGCCGATTCATCGCAGCTAAATGCACAATCACATCACATTGTGATATAAAGTTATCTAATTCCAAATCATTTAGAAAAAACTCGTCTTTGAATCCAATCCGTTTAATATTCTCTTTCAAACCTAAATAGTTAAAGAGATGTGTTCCAATAAACCCTGGCTGTCCTGTAATTCCTACTTTTATCATATTAAATATCACTCCAATTTACCCACATATCAGCTTCAAAACGATATTCATCTTTACTGGCATCCTCCAAAGTGTTTGATGAAAAAACCATTAATTTTGAGTTCTCGTCTAAAGCTTTAATCCCAGTTGCATAACCTGCGGAAATTTTTAAAACCTGACTCTTATTTGCGGATAAAATGAATTTCTCCACAGGTAGATCTATCGATGGACTTTTCCAATCATCTATCTTCACAACGCATATAACAAATGAACCGGAAGTAACATGGAAATATTTGTTCTCAGTTTTGTGACCTTGCCAGGCTCTTAAAACATCTGTAGATTTATTGTTTATTGTGTAGAATCGTTTAACATCATCAAAATTAAAGTCATTGACATATGTTAATCTCCCCCGATAATCATCGTGGATTCCACCCTGGATAATCAATGGATTGTCTATCATATGTCTATCATCCAATATCTTCAATATCCTTTCTGATAAAATCTAATTTCAACAATAATTTCTTTGTCTCATCCACGTTCAATCTTTTGGTATTATGAGATGTATATTCTTCAACATTAGAAATTTTATCATCACCTTCATTGAAAAAGCTATTATAGTTCAAATCTCTATGATCTGCTGGGATACGATAATAGTCGCCCATGTCTTCTGCTTTTACCATTTCTTCTCTATTAACCAGTGATTCGTATAATTTCTCACCATGTCGTGTGCCGATAATTTTAACTTCATTTTTTGCCTTATATAATTCTTTTAAAGCCTGGGCTAGGTCTTGAATTGTAGAAGCTGGGGCTTTTTGTACAAACCGATCACCTTGATTCCCGTGTTTAAAAGCATATAAAACTAGATCAACAGCATCATCTAACGTCATCATAAACCTTGTCATGTTCGGATCAGTAATTGTGATCGGCTTATCTTGTTTAATTTGATCAACAAAAAGCGGAATAACCGAACCTCGAGAAGCCATTACATTACCATAACGAGTACCACAGAAAACGGAACTATTATCAGTAATTTCTCTGGCTTTGGCAACCATTACTAGTTCCATCATGGCTTTACTCATACCCATCGCATTTATAGGATACACTGATTTATCTGTACTGAGAATAATAACTTTTTTAACTTTATTGTTTATTGCTGATTCCATAACATTATTTGAGCCAAGTATGTTCGTTTTTACTGCTTGAATTGGAAAGAATTCACACGAAGGCACCTGTTTTAGAGCAGCTGCATGAAAAACATAATCCACTCCTTTCATCACAGAATCAATGCTTTCTCTATCACGTACATCCCCTAAATAGAATCTGATTTTAGCATTATTGTATTTTTTTCGCATATCGTCTTGTTTTTTTTCATCACGACTGAAGATGCGGATTTCCTTCAGAGCAGTATTTACAAATCTATCTAACACAGCATTACCGAAAGAACCTGTTCCACCAGTTATTAATAAAATTTTGTTTTGGAACATAATGACTCCTTTAGATTATAATTTTTCTAGAAATTCCAATAGTATTTCACCTTGCAAAATATGTGAATACTTGACGCTTAAAAGCGATTTTCCTTTAAATGCTATTTTTTTTGCTATTTCATAATTATCTAAAATATATGACAGTTTTTCAGAATAAGCCTTTGGATTATCAGGTTCTGAAAAAAAAACATGCACACCATCATTAACATATTTTGCATTTTCACCAACTTTAGTAAGCAATGCAGGGATACCTGTTGAAAGATACTCCCCTAATTTTGTTGGAAACCCTCCAGAAGCTCTAACAGTGTCTGGTTGAGAAGACAATAGTACATATGCATTTTGTAATATATCTGGCACTTGGTCACTATCAACCCGTCCCATTAATTGGACTTTATTCACTAGATTTAGTGAGTTTATTAATCCCAGCAAATTAGATTTAGTCTTCTGATTTGGAGCTCCATACAAATGTAACTTCAGATTTTCATATTTATGTGAAATAATTGAAAAAGCTCTAATAATATTATCAACATCATCTTTCGATAACTCCATATTCCCCATGTAGCATAAATATTTCTTTTCTGATTTGAGGAAGCTCTGATTTTTTATTCCCTTGAACCTTGAAGTGTCGACAATTATTGGTAAAATATGAGTTGGCTTGCTACAAATTTTTCCAAAATAGCCTGCAAGCTCTTTTGAAATAGAAACATAAGCATTATAATTTTTTAGAATTAACCGATATATATATATTTTCCAACCAGGTATACTTTTTTTTAACTTATGCCTAATAGGAATTGGATATTCATCAAAAATGAATATGGATCTTAGCTTAAGAGTTTTAGCAATTATACTGTAAACCCAAAGAGTAGGAATATTATCTGTACTCACAATTAGATGACTGTATTTTTTTTTTCTATTATTTTTTAATAGATAAAAAAATGATGTTATATAACCTTTAATTTTTCTGAGTTGGAAGATTAGAGAAAGTGCTCTATTAAATCTATATTTACTTTTACTTACACCAGACGTATAGGTAAACTTTATCTTGCAATGATTCCCATTTTTAATTTTTATTTTGTTTATACTAAAAGTATCTGTAGGAAATGGAAGAACTATTTCTACATTAGCTCCTGCCTCAATGAGACCTTTAGAATATGCAATTATTCTGTTCGTTGCAGCCATTCCAATTGGGAAAGGATAAATACTAATAATTACGATGTTGCTTTGGTTGCTATTGTTCATCTATTTTTTGTTTTGTATTTACATAACAGTGCTGTAAAAAATATTAAATATATAATATGATTACGAGCAATAGGATTGGAAAAAAACATCATTGAACTACTAATAAATATTACAACCATCACAAATTTATTTTTATTTTCATTATCTAGTATATTAAAAAATCTATATATTAATACTATAAAATAAACAAATAATGGAATTCCCCACATCTTCAATAAACTCGTTAATCCATTTACACCCGTAATATCCATTTCTGAACTATAATCTTTTTTTGAAATTACCCCGTAACCAAAGGGGTATTTTAAGGTTTCTTTTATATCATAAGCCGCAATTGTAAAACGGTTACCTTTAAGGGCTAAGCCTTTTTCGTCATATCCCAATGCGTCGCGATTAAAATCATTTATATAATATGATATTTCACCACCAATAAAATCAAACTTATACACATACCTTACAAAAGAAAAAATTAAAATACTTAGCAGTATCAGATGATAAACATTTAATTTCTTCATAAACCTGATAGACATTAAAATAAAGAAGGCAAGATATCCTGCGGTTGATTGAGATGTAATCATAGCGACAGCATAAAAAATAAATTTCCTATTAAACTTTATGCCATTAAAAAGCCAATCAATGGAAACCCCCAATATTATCATCATAGCAAAAGCGCCTGGTTCCCACATAAAACCACAATTTCTACGAAAGTACGTACCCCCTATGGAATTAACGTAAATCAATGCAGACCAATATTGATTACCTGACGGACCTTCAAATAATCTTGCCCTGGTTAGGGGATGAAATAATATGCCTAAACTATCAAAAAAGCCTTGAAATACTACACTCAGTAAGAATATAGGAATAGAAATAACTGTCAAAATAAAAACAATTTTTTCAAATTTTTGCCAAAAAGTAATACCCATTCTACTAATTACTAAAAATGGAAGAATTATTAGACTTAGTGAATAAAAGATAATTCTTGGTAATACTATTTTGCTTTCTAGAATAAACATAGCAATTACATTAATAAATATCCAAACCACTAAAGCTATTAAAAGGTTATTGTTTATAGCTCTCCTAATAACAATATAATTTAGTAATAAATACATCGTAATTCCAATAACAAACCATTTGCTGTCTGTAAGAAACGTCGCACCACTCACTAATAAAACTAGTAAAAAGACCCAGGAATAATTAAATAGATCTGATTTATTAGAATCTTTCAATAATATTTACCTTCCATAATGACTTTTTCTGTTTGATATAAATCAACCATAAAACAACTGAAAAAACAATATAGGCTAAACTCTTTATTATTGCTACCTTATAAAGAGTCAAAGTGCCAAGAAAACCTAAACCAAAAAGTATGCCAGATTCAAATATCAACGAAATTCCCGATGACCAAAGAAACGGAACTTGTTTAACAGCACCATTAAAAATTAGTTTTAGTGGCTGTGTTAGTGTAAAAATAACTAAACCAGGAATTAGAGCCCAAATATAGGGAATCGCAATAAGGTGAATTGGGATAAAACGCTTTATTACATCATGCATAAATAGAAATGAGATAACGATAGCAGTAACCGAAACAACTGCATTAATAACAAAATACTTCTTTAAAGTATATTTTGCTTCCTGGAACATGCCTTTTACGAAATTTCTCATTATAGTTGGAAAATAGATTCTATTTACTGCAACGGGAATTAGCAAAAAGAGCTTTATGTATAACATTGGTAAATAGAATTTCCCCAAAGCCTCTGTATTTAAAAATCCAGCTATACACCAAGTTTCTACTTGTGTACTCATCATAGTTACAATACCAGATAGAAAGGGTAATAATCCAAAAGTAAGTATCCATTTTATATCGTTATACTTTAAAATAAACTTTCGTGGAAGATAATGCCTTTTTTTAAAAATTGTAGTTAAATAGAACACTAATTCTTTTGAAAAGATAACAAGAAGTGCGCCATATAAATTATAAAAAACCACAGAAACTAGAAGCAAAATTGATATTAAGGTTGATATTATTTCGATCTTATTGATATTATTAAAATCACCTTCTGCAACTAATAAATTTCTATTCCAATTATTCAGAAGTGCTAACATACCCATTAAACAACCCAACAAAACAAATGCCAACTTTACAATAGTCAGATTACCGGATAAAAAATAGCACATTATTCCAATTAACATTGCGGTTAATAATACAAAAAAGTATGAATAAATTGTATTATTAGCTTTCCATTTATCCGGATCATTAACAGAGAAAATTCTATATCCTCCATTTAAAAGTCCAAGTTGCATGATAGAAAACAATCCCATTACTGCTGAAATAATAGTAAGTATGCCAAGCTCATTCAATTCTAAGTATTTCATAAAAACAAAACTTTTAAGAAAACGAATTACATTAATAAATAATGTGATTCCAATAAAAGACACCTTAAGCCTTCGGTTTTTATTATTAATATTTTGAAAAAAAATGAATAATTTATTGATAATCATATTAATGACAAAAAAAATATGTTTACTGTGTATCAAGGGTAGATAATACTTTTATAATTTCTTCAGAAATTAACTTCGCATTAGAATCATGATCAATTTTATACTTTTTTAGAATTCTTGGGAAATATGAAACAAAACCAATATGATTGCTCTTTAAAAAAGCTGAAACATATTCATATAACTCATTGTCATCTTTATGTTTAACATTAATATTCTGGTATATTATGTTCCTAAAATCTCTAATGTTTTTTATGTAGATGACCCTTTTTGAAATATTATAAAATGAATTGCCAAATGTATATACTTGTTTATTCATTAATAGTGCCTCAAAACCTCCAGTACTACTTATTGTAATCACGCCTTGAGAACTTTCAATAATCTTGGTTCCTATAATTTTTGGATCAAGAAGTTTAACATTTGGTATTAATCTAATTCTTTCATAGTAAATCTTATCCAAAAAAGCGGCTCGATGAGGATGGTCTTTAATATATAGATAATACCCAGGAGGTAATTGTTCAGCTATATTCTCTATCAATTTAACCTGATTTTCATAAATTCCATCTCCTCGATATAGAACTGCAGCTTCAGGTTCAGCATGTAATGGATAAAAATAGTAATTACAATCTTTTTCAAAATAATCGTATTTTAACACATACAAAGAAAACCATAAATTGTATAATTGACTGCAAAAAGGCTGGATTATTTTGTGTTCATAAGCTTTCATATGATTTTTAAAATCGTATACTCCTCGATATTTATGTTTAATTTTTCTAGAGATGCTTTTATAAAACAATTTGAACAGACTCAACATAAAATATAAATGTCGAATAATTCCCTTTTTAGGATATTCTTTAGAAGGATTGGTAAGTTGAGAAAAAAATATTGTATTATTAGATCTAAATGAACTTAAAAAAATCTGTGCTTCCTTTCTGTCGTCTGAAGATAATGATAAAAAGTTGAAGGATTTTGCTAACTCAAATGGATAACTGTTGTCTCCTTCAACAAAGATCCAGTTAAATGTATCTAATCCATTTACTGGTGTTTGTATTAAATATTTAATACCATATTTTTTGCAAATATTAGCAGCTATGTGCGTAAAGAATATTGCAGGAGGTTCGTGAAACATAAAATCGATTTTGTAATCATTGAAGAACTCTAACCAGAATCGATAATAAACCTGTGCCAACAATAAACATTTTTCATACTCTAAATAGCGAAAAGTCCTGTCAAATCTTATAGCAGAATTTAAACAAAATCTGTTTTGGCTTTCTTCAATAAATACCCTATCTATCTCATTGAGAATATTTTTATTTAGCTCTTCAGAAGCTAATATCTTTTCTGTCTCATTTGTGAAATTAATAATCTTTTCAATATGATACTTATTTTTCAAAATATCTTCTTCTTTCTTTGAGAATGCTAGATGAATAATGTTGTACGATTTTGATAAATAAGGATTTAATCTGCCATATAAGTGAACTAATTCGCAACGACTAAATAATAATATATTCTTCATTTATTCCTTGATTGATAAATTAATGATTTATATGGATTAACTTTTTTACGATATATTCTTCACAAGACCACATAGCATCCCAAGTAGCTCCCCCAATGTGTGGAGTGAGAATAACATTATATCCTTCATTTTGCAACTTCCATAGTGAATTACAGCGAATATCATCAAACTCATTACATAATACATCTGAAGCTATTCCTGATATGATATTATTTCTTAAAAGTGAAGCTAATACATCTTCATCAACTAATTTACCTCTAGAAGTATTAATAATAAAGGCTTTTGGTTTTATATAGCATAAGTTCTCAGCATTCAATAATTGCTTTGTGTCTTCAGAAAGATGTACATGAACAGAAATAATATCGCTTTTGCTTAAAATTTGTTTTAATTCATTTACTTTTGTACCCCATTGGCTTTTTATAACATGCGGATCAAAAAAAATCACATTCATATCAAAAGCGCTTGCATAATATGCCACCTTACTACCTGTACGACCCATTCCGAGAATACCAATAGTTTTGTTTTTTAATTGATATCCTTTAAATAAATCTCTATTCCAATTTCCCTTTCTCACATGCTCATTTGCTGCAGGAATATTTCTGATCAGGGCCATTAATAATCCCCAGGTATGCTCTGCAGTAGAGGGAATTGTTTTCAAAAACTCATTTTGATTCCGTAGGCAGACTAGTTCAATATTTCTTGTTCTCAATTCATCAGTATCAATATGATCTATACCTGTTGTTGCAGTAACAACTTTCTTAAGATGAGGAAATTTATTTAACACTTCACTATCAACTTTTTGAGCCAATCGAACAATAAGTATTTCAACTTGTGGAAATACTTTGCTTAGATTGATTTCATCCCATGAGCTTGATTGATAATGAAAACCTCTTTGCTTCCAAGTTTCGATTGCTGCTTCACTGTAATGTATAGGTTCTGCATTAAGAACAATTCTCATATTCTACCATCTTTCCAAGCTTTAATTAACACCTCAGCTATTAAAATATCACGTGGCTCATCGATATTAAGTAAATGGGAACTTGGCATTTCAAATCCAATACTTGGCTTTACCATTACAGAATTTTCTTTTCTAAAAGCATTAGTTCGGATAATGTAGATTGCACCATTACGATAATATGCTTTGGGTATTTCTTGTCTTCTGAATTCTTCAAACTCTGATAAAATTGGTTCCAGAATATTGTCTTTTTGCCAATACATTCGTGCTGGATGTACATCATCCATAGCGCAAACACTTATAAGGCTGTTAGCTTCAGGATTTTCAGCAAAGAGATTTATTGCCTTATCTATTTGCTCAGATGTTCGAATTGGAGAAGTTGGCTGTAGCAGCATTACAGCATCATATTTATTTTCTATATCATATTGCTTTAGAACCGAATGAATAGTTTCAGTAATTGGACTATTATCTCCAGCAATATCGGATGACCTATTATGAAAATTAACTTGTCTGTGTTCTCTAACTAATTCTTGCACTTTGGGATCATTACTACTCACAATAATCTTTTGCAACAGTTTACTGTTAATAGCGGCTATAATAGTATAGGAAATTAAAGGTTTTCCTGCAATTTTATTAATGTTTTTTCCAGGAACTCCTTTCGAGCCTGCGCGAGCTGGAATTATTGCAATTACTTTCATTAGTATGATATTGTCTTATGATATTGCAATGGAATTTTGTTTAGAAGCTCTGCAATTTTACGACCAGCATCTCCTCCCCCATAAACGAGAGAAGGTTCCGGTTTTTTATTATTCATCCAATACAATATTGATTTTGTTATTTCCTCTTTACTATAATTGCAATTAATTACATTATTACCACGTTCTCTTCTATTCTGTCGTGTTCCGATATTTACTACCGGTACTCCCATAAAGGAACATTCTCTAATACCAACACTTGAATTACCAATTAAACATATTGAATTTAAGAGTAATTCTAAAAAATCCAACGGATCCATATTCTTAAAAAAATGAATGTGCTTTAGGTTATATCGTTCCCGAAATGATCGAATTCCCTTCGATATTCCATCTGCACCGGCATCTATATTTGGCCAAAACCAAAATGTAGGAATTTTTAATTCATTTACAGCATATAGTGTTTCTTCAATATGCTTTCGTGATTCCTTATACTCTGTAGTAACCGGATGTTGCATTACAACGATATAATCTTTTGTTGTATCAATACTGACTCCAACTCCTCCGTAAAACTTTATCGGGTCAAAATCATTTTTTCGATGATTCATTACTTCATAGGCTAAATCAATTGATGGACAACCTGTATTAAATACAAACTCTGAATTTTCTCCAAGTTTTAGTACTCTGTTTTTAGCACCTTCTGTGGATACAAAGTGGTAATCAGATAACTTAGTGACTGCATGCCTAACTTTTTCATCAATATTCCCTGTGACTTCTCCTCCCTGTATGTGGGCTAATGGTATATTCATGTAACTTGCTGCGATAGCAGTTGCAATTGTTTCAAACCTGTCGGCTACCGTAACAACGATATCTGGTTTAACATTCGTAAAAACCGTCGATAATTCTATTATCCCAATACCAGTAGTTTTGGCAGCTGCAGATAGATTTTCACCTTCTAACACATTATATACTTTTGCATCAATTTTAAAGCCATCACGTTCAATATAGTCGACCGCAGTGCCATAGCGATCTAATAAAGCTGATGCAGCTACGACTAATTGCAATTCCAATTGGGGATGATTTTTAACGGCAGTTAAAACCGTTTTAACTCTACTGTAACTAGGACGTGCAGTTACAACAATACAAACTTTTCTTTTAATCATATATATCTTCTTTTTTTATAAAATCCCAAGCCTTTAAATCTCTTTTTACTTTTTTCCCAATCACATCTATATACTTAGATGCCAAAATTCCTTTTCCTCTTGGTTTTTTTGTTTCAAGATCGTTCTCAGAAATCACTTCTCCTTTTTTCATATCCCTATTGATAGCTATACTCTTTTCGAAAATGTTTTTTACATTTACAAATTTTGAAATATCATTCTTATCAATTGGAGACTCTAAAGATTTCTTTATCTGATTAATTCCATCTGTTAATCTCTTAACAATATCAATTTCAACTGACGCAAGTGAATCAGGTCCGAATAATTTCTTATGAAAAGTAACATGAAACTCAAAAACTTCAGCACCAAGAGCAACTGCAGCAAGGCAGGCAAATATATCACCCGAGTGATCAGAAAATCCAACAGGTAAGTTATATCTTTTTTTCAAATCCAATATTACATTCAAACCCCATGTTTCAGGAGCAGTTGGATATTCTGTTGTACATTGCATTAAGACGAGTTCATTACTATTGTCTTTAAAAAAATTTACTGCTTCATCAAGTTCAACAAAACTACTCATTCCAGAAGACAGAAAAACCGGTTTATTAGTTTTGGCTATTTTATTAAGAAGTAAATGATTAGAAACTTCTCCAGATCCAATCTTATATTTATTTACTCCTATATCTTCAAGCAAATCAACAGCCGCCAAAGAAAATGGTGATGCTAAAAATTCAAGACTTACATCATCACAATGTTTCTTTATCTCTTCCCATTGTGCAAAGGTAAATTCCATCCTTTTCCAATAATCATAACGTGTCTTGTCTTCATATGAAAAATTTACTCGGAAAGGTTCAAAAATCGAACTTTCTGCATGAGCAATATGGATTTGAAATTTAATTGCATTTACCCCCGTTTTGGACACAGCATCAATGTATGAGTGAAGTATTCCAAGACTACCGTCGTGAGCTTGTGCAATTTCAGCAATAATAAATACTTTTTTCATAAATTTTTCTCCCTCTAATTATTCATTTAATGCACTATTCCTGCATCTGAAAAAGGTATAGTTTCAAATGGTTCAATTACTATTAATTCGTTTGTAGGATCTTCACCAAGAATATCCTCAACATTCTCTATGATTTGTTCAATATTGCTAAAACCATTAAAGTAATTAAATTGCATATTTATGGGGATATTAATAAAATTAAAATAATAAGATATAAAAAAATATGAATTTTCAAAATTATTATAATTTATATTTAGCTGCGAAATATATCCATATGAAGAGCCAGGAAAGAAATGATGCAATCCAAATCCATTCGAAAAAACATTATTTATTATGTTGAATTGATTAATAATTGTATCAATATTACCAACAAATTTAATATCCATAACAGCATTATTTCGAAAATCATTGTGAGAAATATAACCATGGAAACTCCAGACAAAACATCCAGTTTCATTATTTGAAAAATAATTATTCTCTATCTTTCCACAAAATCTGTGTTTAATTTCACAAGCTACATTGTTTTTCAAAAAAATAGTCTGCTCAATTTTACCTTGAATATTATTCAGATAATATATACCTATTCGAGTATTATCAGTAAATATACTAGTTCGGCAAAAGGTGGAATCCTGAGTAGAACTGAAAAGTCCGGTATTATTTTTGTTAAATTTAGAATTTTCGAAGCTGATATTAGATAAATTATTTATTATAGCGGTAGTTCCCCAATCCCATTTCCCCCACTCAATCAAATCATCTTCAACCGAAGCAACAGATGACAACTCCATTTGATTATAATGCTCTAAAGAATCATACTTTGTCAGTATATCATCAAACCCATCATTACTTGTCACCCAAAACATTTTATTCTCTTCACCTTGGGCTTTTATGGTTCCATTTATTATAAAGTCAACTTGTGGATTAATCCGGACTATTGCACCAGGTTGGATTTCTAAATTTACACTAGGATGAAACTCGGTATCATCTTCTATGATATAGTGATGATTGGTTTCAAAGATTAGATCTTGCTGTATAAGACCTAAGAATGTTTGTTCTTCATATAAATTGAGGGGTTCATTTATATCGTTATCTTTTTCTTCAATTCCAATTTCATATATATACTTAAAGCCCCAACCATCTTTAATGGCAACAAAATTATAAATTCCAGTTGGTATATCTTCTATATTGAAAGATCCATCTGTATTTGTTGTTGAAGTTTTTACTGGAGATTGTAATCGATGATCAAATTCTGTATGTTGATTAATAATTACTCCGATATGAGGATAAGTATTATTAATCCTTACAATGGCCGTATCTAAATATGCTAATTCGTAAAGCGCAATAGTGATGCCAGAATGGTCTTGCTGATTTTCTAAAAAAACTGTTCCCCTTAACTTTCCTTTAGGAGATTCAGTTGGAGAAGAGCAGGATAAAATAAAACTTGAAATCAGCAAAATTATAGATAATAAATTAATCTGATCTTTCATGCTATCTCCTTTTGTTTTATTTTGCTTTAGATACAGCTTCGCCCCGTCACTTGCAGTGATGATTTCAAATCAAAATAAATATACTAAAAAAATAATTATAAGCGGAGATCTAGTGGAAAATCAAGCAATCTAATCTATTTAATAACAACAATTGAATATATATTAATCCCCATTTACATATTAGTATATATATTAATATAAGGAAATATTGAAAATGGATGGTTTCATGTCAACACATTTCATACTAAATTTGACTATTTGTTATAGTTTTTTATCAGCATTGAAGTCCAACGATTGCTGAGTTATAAAATGCATGTTTTCTATTGTTTTCTAAATGAAGACCTTATAAGAAGTCACGGAAAAATTTAGTCATTGTTACAACAGTATATAGCTGGGATTAATAATCACAACCAACAAAACAATTTGACGGAAATGAAAGAAAGATTATCGAAGTATAAATATAAATAATTTTGGAGATTATTGATGAAAAAATTGACGTTGATCTTAGGGATAATGTTTATTTTATATTCTGGTTTATTGGGTAATGAATTTATTGAATCGAAAAATGCAGATAATTACTCAAACAGCCAATATTATGATTATCCTGACTACTTTAACCGCTTGGTAAGTAATATATTTAATGACAGCAAAAGAATTGTAATAGACATTCCAAATGTGTATAATAACATGTTTACAGTACCTTTTTCAAAAATAAAATTGAAAAACACTGGAATTACTCTGGGTGTTCTGGGAACTAGCTTTTTATTTGATGAGAGTTTTAATGATTTTTCAAGGGATGAATGGGAACCTGTATGCGACAAACATGTTCGTCATATTCGCTTGCCATTTCCTATTATACGATTTGGTGATAAAGTAAAGCCTATGTTTAATGCACCAAACAGTTTTCATTATGACTTTGTATTTCTAACTTTTGCTCAATATGGCTATGCCTTTAGCCTGCTTACAGAAGCTGATGAATTTCGAGAACTTACATTCAACTTAATGCGAGCTACCATGTATTCTTTCGCTTTTGCACAGCCGCTAAAAGCGATAATTGGCAGAGCAAGACCAGCAAGAGATAGAAACAACTATGGTGACCATACTCCTTGGGAATGGGGAAACTCAAGTTGGCATTTACATAATGGCGGTGAGTACAATAGCTTTCCATCTTTTCATGCTACATTTTATTCGGCTTATTGTACTGTGTTAATGGATTTCTTAGGACATCGATGGGCAGGTCCAATTTTAGGAGCTTTTTGTTTTTTTCAAGGTCCAGGTCATGAGCACTGGTTATCTGATATTGTGGCAGGAGGGATATTCGGTTACTGGCTTGGATCTAGTATTGTCGATAACAATGAATATGTGGAAAGTAAAAAAGTTAAAAATGAAACAGAAAAGCAATCCAATACCCAGTTATTTATTGCTCCAATACAAGATGGAATTACCTTGAATTTGTCATATTCATTTTAAATTATTGACACGATATTTTACTTTTTTGTTACTGTTCGCAAGTAAATTATTATATGGAGATAAATTATGAGTAAAGTTCCTGAAAAACAAAAAAGCAACCCAATTTTATCCGGACTAATTAACATGTTCTTTGATATGATAAAACATTTTATGAAAGATTTTGAGAATATCAGAAAAGTAAAAAAAATCGACAACATGAGTGATAAATTCTCTTCTTTAGAGCACATGATGGTACGCTTAGAAGATAAACTTCAGGATAACAGGCACCAAATAGAAGAACTAAAAAACCGATTACTCTGGGGAAATATCTTTATAATTATTTTGGTGTTATTTGTAATTTATCAGTTAATCGTTAATTAGAAATCAATATAACTATCGATAAACGCAATCCGGTTTGATATTTCAAATTCAAACCGGATTTTTATATTCTGTTCAGGTAATAAATTTTCAGCTATTTCAGGCCATTCGATTATTGTAATCCTATCTTCAAATAAATCATATAAACCTAATTCCAAAAGCTCATCTGTTGATCCAATGCGATATAGATCCAGGTGAGATACTGGAATTTTACCCGCATAATCATTCATCAGAACATAACTTGGACTACTGACAATTTCTTTTATTCCCATATGAAAACACAATCTCTGGGTAAAAAAAGTTTTCCCGGCTCCCAGCTCTCCATAAAGAGCAATAACATCTCCAAGCTTCAACTTCGGAGCTAAATCATTTGCAAGTTTATCTGTATCTTCTTCTGAATCTAAAATGACTTTTTTATGCATAATTTATTCTGAAATTATCCTAAAAATTCATTTCCAACTTTACGGGCACGTTCAGGTTTATCCAGATCAATACCTAGAGCGAGACCGATTTCAACCAGTAAATTCCAACCTGCGGCTAAGAAGACATGACTGTTCATTTCACCAGCATCGGGAATTATTATAGTTGGGAAAGGCGTGTCCTTTGTAGAAATGGCGACAACGGTGAGACCAACACCATCAACCAGCACATTTTTGAATTTTTCAAACTCGGCCTCGATCGGGTCGATTACAAAGACTACATCTTCTTTCTGCATGACTTCTTCGATACCATGAACTGCATAAGTTCCTTCCAGAAAATCAGATTTTTTTCTGGTGATCTCATTGGTTTTCAAAGTCAATTCTTCGGCAACACCATCATTATATCCAGCAAAATAAATAGTGGGAGCATTGATTGCTAATTCAATGATTTTAGGGTCGATTGACATCGTTAGGGCTTGTTCTATTTTTTCTGCCAATCCTGAAAGTTTGATGGGATCAGCTTTCCGGCTGATATTCCAGAGAATTGATTCATAGAACAGAGCTTGCTCAACCACGCTTTTCGTGGCAGCTACGGCTTGTTCCCAGCCACAATTCAACACAAACGTTTCTTTGCACTCTTTCTCAAGTGGAGAACCTTCATTTGCTGATAAAGCAAAACGATTATCATTACCAATTGCTGCCAGCATTTTTGCCAGCAATATTATCTCTTTGGTTTTCCCGGAATTTGAAGCACAAAAAACAGCAAACTTGGAAAGATCATAAAGAGCTGACTGCCTTGATCCATCAGTTATAAGGCAGATATCCAAGCCCATCGTCAGAGCTTTTCGGATAGCATTTTTTGCCGGGAATATTCTGCTGGAACCTTCACCGGTAAGCAGCAGTTTTCCTACAGAACTTATTTCTTGAGCAATTTTTTCCGTTTGTTTCGCATCGAACTCCTTCACAACCTCTACAGTATCCAGCATTTCTCTAACTAAGGCATACTTAGAATATTTAGCTTCGTTTAGATTCATAACCCATCTCCTTATTTTTCGTTATAATTTCAATTTCTCTTTTTAAATTCTTCAACTATTTTTTTAAAATTTTCCGTTTCTTTTCTTACTTGTTGGACAAAACTGTTGTCTTCGATAGTGCCGATCGCAGCTGTCATTTCTTCCATATTTCGATAAGTTGCCTGGCGGAAAGGATTATCAAAATCTTTTTTCCGGGAGATATAGACTTGTTCATTAATGTATTCCTGAATTTCTTCCGCCTTATCTAAGGCAGCCAGCCAATCCTTCTTCTTCGGAACTGCTATTTCCAATATTTCACAAAAAACTGCATAAGCGTGTTTCTGTTTTTCCAACTGATAATCCTGCCATAATTCATCATATCTATTATGGATATCGTTCCAATTATTTAGTTTTCCTGAACCGATATCTCGTCGAAGCTGTTCAACTTCTTTTTTTGAAATGAGTTGTCCTCCCAGATTTTCCCAAAGGGTTTCGCGTTTGTTAGCTAATGTATCTCTCAGTGCTGAAAATTTCGCTTTTGGATTGCTTTTCAGATACTCTATCAGGTTTGTAACTGCATAAAAATGTAACATCTCATTGTAAGCATGATACGCTTCGTAGAATTTTAATATTACTACTTTGCGTAATGATTTTTCCAGATTTTCGCCTAAAACTTCCAAATCCTGCGTTTTATTTTGGGGTCCTAATAGAAACTTTTTGCCAATTTTGCTGAGTTCATTATCATCTTTTTCTGCAAACGGATCACCTTTTTTAAGAAGAGCAGCTTTGGCTGTCCAGATTTCTAACAATCTGCGAGCTATGAATATCTCTTCAATCGTATCGGGAGCAAGATAATCAAACTCAATATTCTGGATTTTATGCTGGCGATTATCACGTTGATGAAATTTCCAGGAATTCCTGGCCAGAGCATACATGTTATGAAGCCACCAAAAGGTCGGAAACACTTCCAATTGATTTTTAGATTCATTGTTGTTGAGCAGGGAAAATGGTAAGGTTATATTAAGTTCGGCAGGATAGGCTCCTTTTGCCAATAAAACAAAAGAAGTAAATCTACTGGAATGCTTAACGCTTGAACACAATCCCGGCCAGAATCCTCGTCCCGCCTGAATTTCATTATCATTAGCTCTGCTGTTATGATTAGAACCTATTGTAGCACCGGCTGCTAAATTGCTTTGTCCCAAAACAACTGAAGAGATGAGAAATGAATTATTATGATGCTGTTCATGAGCGGGAAAAATTAGATTATTCAATACTTCACAGCAGGAAATCGTGGAATTATCTCCCAAAAAAGAGTTTATAAGCCGAGCTCCATATTTAAGGTTTGAATTTTCTCCCAGGATAAAACGAACCGCTTTACAGCCATAGAATATATGGCATCCATAACCAATAATTCCATTTACAAGTTCCACACCTTCACCAATTTGAGTTGAAAGTGAGGTGGAGGAATTAATCGTTAGATTCTTTAATTTACTAGCTCCTTTTATATAACAGTGAGAACCTATTTTAACATCTTTGAGAACACGAGAGTTTTTTATTACGCATTGCTCGCCGACCATTCCGTAATAGCCGCGATGCGCATCGAAACTTTTTTGAGTGATTTCCTTTAATTTTTTTTGCAGCAAACTGTCTTCTCGATATTTTGCCCAGAGATAGGCATCCGCCGTAATCATACCATCAAAAGCAAGAACTTTGCGGCTTCCTGTTTCATTCATGATATCCAGCCAAACACGTATATTTTCCGGTTCACCTTCTTTGATAATCCCATTACCAAATTTAGCGTGATTAGTGGTTTGCATTTCATCTATATTGGCCAGGATGCATCTATCACCAATTATGAAGTGAGCTAAATATTTAACATTATGAATAGCAACATCATCGCCAATATCACAAGATATGATCTGACTATTCGAGATTCCCACAGGCAGTTTCAATTCATGATATTCAAGAACTACATTTCGTATATTTCCAATTCTTACCAGGCCAAAAAAAGTATTATTCTTCAGCAGTCGGGGAATAAATTGATTGGTAACCAGTATTTGATCCCAATTGTCAGAAACATTGTCATTTTTTACAAGCTCATCTATTTCATTAGAGCGCAAGTGACGCCATCTGTCTTTAGCCCATAAAGTCTGTTGATTACGATAATAATATTCATCTTTATCTGGTTGCAGAAATTCGCTTGGAATAAAATTATTTCCAATATTGTCTATACTCTCGATTAAAACATCTGCCATATGTCCCCCTCTTCATAAAACAAGAATGGATTAATAATCTAATATGTCAATCCTGTTTTTTTGACATAGTTTCAGATATTTTGTCGCTATCTTACTTCTTTGTCCATCCAATTTGGATTCAAGAGAATGTGTTCAGTCTTTTCGTTCCGATGCTACGGTATTGGAATGCAACTTCCCCGCTTCTACGGAAAGCAATATATTAAATTATCAACCCTGAAAAGGCTAATCGAAAGACTCTACCTGTTTCTCCCTCGAAGAATCTATAGTGTGGTAAAATCTTCGTCGTTTGCCTTTAATAGAATTCCTCAGAGAGACAATCGTTCACTCTTTAGGTTTACAAATAGCCAATGGTAAAATCATTTCTTCCATAGAAATACCACCGTGCTGAAAAGTTCCATTATATTGTTTCATATACTGATGAAAAGAATTTGGATACACAAAATAATAATCATCTTTCGCCAGCACATAATTATCTATAATGCTGCGCTTGGGTAAACCGTATTCTTCGGGATTTTCTATGTGCAACGCATGTTTATCATTACTGGAAAGATTCCTTCCCTGCTTATAACGTACCGTTGTTGTCGTCTCTTTATCACCAACTATCTGGCTGGCACGATTTACTCTGATTGAGCCATGATCTGTTGTAATAACAACTGATGCTCCCTGTTTCTTGATCATCTGCAAAGCTTCATAAAGCGATGAATGCAGGAACCAGTGTTTTGTAAAAGCTCTCAAGGCTTCTTCATCTGGAATCGCCTCTTTAAGTATCTGGCTTTTGGAGCGATGATGCGCTAATAGATCAAGAAAATTATAAACCAAAACTATCAGTTTATCATTATGCCAGGAATCTATCTTCCTAAGCACAAAATTCCCTTCATCGATAGTGAATACTTTTACATATTTACTCTGCTCAACATCAAAACCCAGATCTTTTACATGCGCTTCCAATAGTTGATGTTCATTACGATTTCGGCTACTATCCAAATCTGATGATTCTACCCAATATTCCGGAAAATTTCTGGCTATATCTACTGGCAATAACCCACTGAAAATTGCATTCCGTGAATAGGGAGTTGCCGATGGTAAAATGGAATAATACAGATCCAGTTCGACATCAAACATCTCTTTTATAAAAGGCTCGATAGCATAATACTGATCTAATCGCATGCAGTCCATAACAATAAAATAAACAGGTTTCTTGTCATTTAGTTGTGGAACAACATGTTCTGAGATCACATCGAAACTTAAATTCGGACGATCATCCGTATTCAACCAATCTTTATAATTATTTACAACATAATTGGAAAATCCCGCATTGCTGTTCAGCTTTTCCAGAAAGTGAGTCTGGGCCAGAGCTGTATCGTTAATTTCTCCAAGAGTTAAATCCCACTTACAAATATCCTGATAGATTTTCATCCAATCTTCCCAATTGGGAGAAGCAAACAATTTTTGATTTAACTGTGCCGAGAATTTGCTATATTCCTGGCCGATCTTATTACGTCGGATCTCATCTGCCTGGAAGATCTTCTTAATCGCCAAAATAATTTGATTTGGATTAACTGGTTTAATGAGATAGTCCGCTATTTGGCCGGCAATAGCATCTTCCATCAAGCCTTCTTCTTCGCTTTTGGTTACCATCACTACAGGAATCGTGGGATTAGTCCGTTTGATTTCTTTGAGTGTTGTCAGACCATCCATGCCAGGCATCATTTCATCCAAAAGGACCAGATCAAATTTTTCATGTAGAGCAATATCAATTGCATCAGCACCATTTGATACAGTTTTTACAGTGTAACCTCTTTCGTTTAGGAAAATGACAAATGGTTTCAGATGTTCAACTTCATCATCAACCCATAAAATTCTTAATTGTTGCATACTTCGCTCCTTCGATTATTTCAAATATTGAAACATCAAATCTCAATCAGCGATATTTCCTCCAAAGTTAATAACATTCCTTTATAGTCCCTCTTCGTAAGGGGGACTCAGGGGATTTAGTTCAATTTATAATTACTTCAACTAATTAACAAAACCCTCTGTCCGATATATCGGACATCTCCCTTCAAAAGGGAGACAAATCCTTTAAACGTCTCCAGTTTCTTCGAACTTTCTTTGACGAGTACGAATCTCATTTCGCACAGTATCCATATCTGCATCCTGGAAAAAAAGTGCAAGTTTAAAATTCAATTCTTTACGGCTGCAATTGAAAAAAGTAACCATTCTTTCCAAATACTGATCTATAAAGACATCTTTCAGGTTTTTATCCTTCTCTTTATTGCGGTCACGAACTTCTTTAATTTCTTCCCGAAGTTCTGTTGTTGGTAATTCTTCCGCTTTCTTTATCCACTCTTCGGTCTCTTCATAACTGGTATCTTTCAACATCGGCTTTATCATGTTCAATTTGTCCAAACCAATATCTTTCACTGATGTTTCATCAATATCCAGTTCTTCAATAAACAGTTCGTAAGTTCCTATTAAACGTGCAGCGAAAGTACTACTAAGGTTGAACTCCTTTTCCACAAACTCTTTGAACGTTTTGAATCCTTTGAATTTGAACAGTTTTGTTCTTTTAATCTCAGATAATAGCTGTCCTAGTGATACAAAATTATCTTCTAAAGATTTCTTTAAATTATTTACAGCTTGAATTTTTTCTTCTGCACTCATCTCATTTGAGTTATTAAAATTATCGTACATATCGTTCTTTTATCCTATATTTATTTAGTTGATTTGTTAATACACAGCCAACAATGAATCCCAGAATGTTATACGCCAAATCCCAGGGATTGAAGGTTCTTCCGGGGATTGTTAATTGGATGGTTTCTGTGACTATTGCATATACTATCAAAATTGCTATTTCATTCCATCTTTTAGGAAGAAACATCATCGAACTTAAAACATAAAGTAATCCTAAAATAAAAAATACTCCGAAATGTTCAAAATAATCCAATCGGAAAGGAGTTCCGCCAATCTCAATCTTAGTATTTTGATTCATTGGTATTACCGACAAAATGAAAATCGCAATAATCCAAATAATCAGTAATATATTAATTGTTTTATCAGATTTTTTTATCATTGTTTTGTTTTATTGGATTATAAATATGTTCTTCAGCAGGAAAGTTCCCCTTCTTCACATCATCATAAAATTCTTTGATGCTGCCGGTTATACTTTCTGCCAATCTGGAATATACTTTCAGGAATTTTGGTTCAATGTCAGACATCCCCAAAATATCGTGATAAACCAGAACCTGACCATCAGTGTATCTTCCGGCTCCGATGCCAATTGTAGGGATGATCAACATTTCGGAAATTTCTTTTCCTAATTGTTCTGGGATACCTTCTAGAACCAGCATGAAAGCACCTGCTTTTTGAGTGGCTAATGCCTGCTCTTTTAAAATATCGAAATCCTTTTTATTCTTTCCTTGAATAGCGTAACCACCTAAAGCATGAATCGATTGTGGCGTGAGTCCCAGATGAGCTACAACCGGAATTTCACAATTACGAATAGCTCTGATCATTTCAATTCTCGATGGAGTTCCGCCTTCCAGTTTCACAGCATTTGCACCGCCTTCGATGATGAAACGAGCAGCATTTTTTATTGTTTCTTCTGTATTCACATGATACGACATGAACGGCATATCTCCTACAATAAAAGAATCCGGAGCTCCACGACGGGTAGCACGAGTGTGATAAATTATATCATCCATTGTTACTTGCAGGGTGTCGTGATAACCTTGCACTACCATTCCCAAACTGTCTCCAACTAATATAATATCGATCCCTGCTGCTTCGGTATATTTGGCAGATGGATAATCATAAGCTGTTAGCATTACGATTTTTTCACCATCTTTTATCATCTTTTTAAAGGTTTTCACAGTTTTCATTTTCAGCTCCTTAGATACCGATCACGTTCACTATAGATGCAGCCACAATATTGCTGTCGATACATTTCTCGTTCTTTGGAAAGCTCAATTCCTTCTTTCCAATATTCACGAAAATCTTCATAATAGAATTTTATTCCATACTCTTTTGCCAGCGATTCTCCAATCTCTTTGATCAGATCATGCTTTTGAAATTTACTATAAAGTAAGGTAGTTGTGAAGAAATCAAAATTTCCTTTTTTTGCAATGATCGCAGTATATTTTAACCTATCATAATAACACATTCGACAGCGGTCATTTTCTCTGAAAGCTGCTTTACGCAGAAATTCATCCAGATTGTATTCATCTTTAAGAATCAGTGAAATACCCTCATCTTCACAAAACTTCTGAGCTGTCTGCAAACGTTTTTGGTATTCCTGGTAAGGATGTATATTGGGATTGAACCAGAAGGCATGCAGATCAAATCCCTTTTCTTTAAGATGTAAAGAAGGCGCTGCAAAACACGGCGCACAGCATATATGAACGAGTAATTTACTCATTAAAATATCTTAGAATTCCTTTAGCAAATTCGAAGCGATCACAGATCTCTGGATCTGGTTTGTTCCTTCATAGATCTGGGTAATCTTTGCATCACGCATCATTTTTTCTACAGGATATTCTTTCATGTAACCATATCCACCTAAAATCTGTACTGCATCCGTTGTTACTTTCATAGCAACATCAGAAGCAAAAACTTTGCACATTGCAGATTCTTTGGCATATCTTTTAACACCTGAATCGATCATACGAGCTGTAGCGTAAACTAAGGCTCGAGCTGCTTCAATCTGCGTAGCCATGTCGGCCAGCATAAACTGAACACCCTGGAAAGAAGAGATCGGTTTGTTAAATTGGGTTCTTTCTTTAGAATATCGAGCAGCTTCTTCATAAGCTCCCTGAGCAATTCCAACTGCCTGAGCAGCAACCATTGGACGAGATTTATCAAGTGTTTTCATGGCGATCATAAAACCATTTCCTTCACGGCCAATTATATTTTCTTTAGGAATTACAACGTTATCAAAAATCAATTCTCTTGTAGCAGAACCACGAATTCCCATCTTATCTTCTTTCTTGCCAAAAGTAAAACCTTCAGTTCCTTTTTCTACAATAAAGCAAGATGCTCCACGAGCACCTTTAGATTTATCGGTAAGTGCAAAAACTGTGTAAATTTCTGCTTCACCACCATTTGTGATCCACTGCTTTGTTCCATTCAAAATATAATTATCACCATCTTTTACAGCAGTAGTTTCCACACCGCCGGCATCAGAACCGGCATTTGCTTCTGTAAGTGCAAAAGCAGCTAATTTTTCACCATTTGCAATAGGTGGTAAATATTTCTGTTTTTGTTCTTCACTGCCAGAGATCAAAATTGGATACATGCCCAAGCCTGATCCACCCAAAGATAAGCCAATACCACCACAGACGCGACTTAATTCCTCAGTAATTATGGCAATATCCATTACGCTGCCGCTAATTCCATCATATTCTTCGGGAACCAACACAGCAAACAGATCTGTTTGTTTAAATACTTCTACAATTTCCCAGGGAAACGAATTCTCTTCATCATATTTTGCTCGAACCGGCTTGATCTTTTCCTCGGCAACCTTTCGAGCTATTTCTTTGATCTCTAATTGTTCTTCTGTTAAGAAATAATCCATCATTCCTCCAAATATTCTTTTCACTTCTTAATTTCCGTTTTTTTCGTCAAGCAAAACCAGCAAAGAATTGATATTACGGATTTTAATTGAACTAAGCTCATTTTTTTTT